>Ga0209023_10000656_pt1 | contig 50956 bp, 47 predicted proteins | sample LakOneMetagenome_FD_187468 | JGI IMG/M metagenome (GOLD analysis project Ga0209023, IMG submission 187468) | Freshwater and sediment microbial communities from Lake Erie, Canada (SPAdes) (version 2) | ecosystem: Environmental > Aquatic > Freshwater > Lentic | place: Lake Erie, Canada... | reverse complement strand
TGAGATTTCCATCCCTTCGGGGGAGAGGCTCGCAGCTAGACTACTGCGTTGATAGGCCGGATGTGGAAGTGGGGACTAAAGACCCATGAAGCTGACCGGTACTAATAAGCCGATAATTTGATAACACTTCAGTTTGAAGAAGCTGCTTTAGCGTCCACTATGTGGTTCTCGATGTACGGTCGAGAACAATAACTAAATACATTTGTATAAGTTTGTTCGATTCATCGGAAGATGTTTCGGCGGCTATAGCAAGAGGGAAACGCCCGGTCACATTCCGAACCCGGAAGCTAAGACTCTTTGCGCCGATGGTACTGCAGGGGGGACCCTGTGGGAGAGTAGGACACCGCCGGACTTAACTTAGAAAAACCAAGAAAGCCACCCCACGGGGTGGCTTTCTTGCGTTAACACCCAGGTGAAACGCTCCGCCGGTCTGAACAGTCGGCGCTCTCGTCAGCGATTGGGGAACTGGTGCGGGAGCCCGCCCAGTACCGGATCGAGACGTGCGAGCCGCTCCTGCTCCAGCAGGAGCGCGGCGGACTCGCGGTTGCGCCGCACCGCTGCCACGGCTTGCAGGAATGGCTCTGCCGGCGCGGCGGGGATCGGTGCCACGAAGGGCGCGACCTCGTCGGCCAGTGAGGCCGCGAGGCGCTGACGGGTTTCGGGTGTGAGTCGACTGGAGTTTTGGAGGAACTGGGCGACGCGTCGGGCCAGCGCGTCGGGGAGGCGAACGATGTCCACGGTGCCCGACCACTCGATGAGCGGCTCCGGAATGTGCAAAACAGAATCCTGATACCGCGGCACGCGCTCGTGCTGGCTGTAGGTCCCGGCAAGCAGATCGCCGAGACGTTGAGAGCGGCTGTTGAGCAATGCGACGGTGGCAGCGAGGCCACCGAGGGTCATGAAGATCTCCAGAATGCCGGTGAGGGCGCGGATGAACGCGTGCCGGAGGGAGATCGCACCGCCATCTGTTCGCACGATCCGGGCGCCGACGGCGAGCTTGCCCAGTGAGCGGCCTCCCGAGGCGGTCTCGACCGCCATGGGGGTGACCACCAGGGAAATGACCAAGGCTATGACGGTCACCGCGCGAGTGAGCGCCTGATCATCGGTGCCGAACAGTAGCGACGTGACCAACATGATCAGCAGGAACAGCAGCAGATATGCGATGGCGTCGATGATCGTTCCGGCGGCTCTCAGGATGAGATTGGCTGCCCGAACGTCCAGAGCCACCGCTTCGCCGGTGAGCAATTCATCGGATGACGTCTCATTGTGCTCTGACGTGACTGGAATCGAGACCTGCACCGGCTTCACCATGCATACTATTGAACCAGATGGATCTTGACGCCTACACGGCCGGACATAAGAAAGAGTGGGACCGCCTCACCGAGCTTGGCTCCCGGCGGCAGCTTTCCGGCGCCGAAGCCGATGAGCTGATCGAGCGATATCAGGCCGGCGCCACGCAGCTTTCCGCGATCAAGACTTCCGCTGGCTCCACGGTGACGGGTGACCGGCTCTCGGTCGCATTGTCGAGGGCGCGGCTGAGGTTCACCGGCACCCGGGCCAATGTCTTGTCCCTGCTGCCGCAGTTCTTCGCGCTCCAGCTCCCCGCCGCGCTGTATCGCCTGCGCTGGCTCACGCTGGCCGTCGCCCTGTTCACCGGGGTCGTCGCCGCCCTGTACGCGGTTTGGGCGTTGGGTGATCCGAACGTGCTGGCGAACCTGGGTACGGACAAACAGCTCGCGCAGGTGGCCAATGAGGACTTCGTGGGGTACTACTCAGCGAACCCGGCCGCGTCGTTCACTGGATTGGTCTGGACGAACAATGCCTTCATCGCAGCCCAGTGCATCGCGTTCGGAATCGTGGGTGTCTTCGTGCCGTACGTCGTGTTCCAGAATGCCCAGGGCCTGGGGCTGACCGCGGCGGTCATGTTCGCGTACGACAAAGGCGATGTCTTCTTTCTGTATATCGCCCCGCACGGCCAGCTGGAGCTCACGGCCATCTTCGTCGCGGCGGCGGCCGGCCTTCGCATCTTCTGGGCCTGGATCGCGCCAGGCAGACGCACCCGCGCCCAAGCACTGGCGGAAGACGGTCGTGCGTTGTTCACGGTGGCCATCGGCCTGGTGCTCGTGCTTCTTGTTTCGGGCGTCATCGAGGGGTTCGTCACGCCCGCGCCGTGGCCGTGGCCGATCAAGATCGGCATCGGCACCGTGGGCTTGATGGCCTTCCTGTTCTACATGATCGTCGTGGGCAGGCGGGCGACCCGGCTCGGGGAAACAGGTGACCTGGGCGAGTTCGATGCCGGCAGCAGCCGGATCTACGCCGGCTGACCGTGAGGACCATTCGTGTCAGAGTCTGCCGGTGGCTTTGAGCAGGATGTACCGGTCGGCTAAAGCGGGCGGCAGATCTGCGGGGGAGGCCGTCACCACGTCGGCGCCGAGCTGGCGGATGGCGGCGGAGACCCGGGCTACGTCGAGCAGGGCCCGTTCAGCGGCCGCCGCGCGGTAGACTTCCTCTCGCGTCGCCCGCTCGTGAATCGCCCTGTCCGCGAAAGGGTCGGTGACCGAGGCGACAACCACGGTGTGTCGGCGGGTGAGCTGAGGAAGCATGGACAGCAGCCCGGTTGAGGCACCGGCTGCGTCAATCGACGTGATGATGACCACAAGAGCATGCTGGCCGGTGAGCGTACGCACGTGGGCGGGGACGGCGGCCCAGTCCGTTTCGATGAGTTCCGGCTCGATCAGGGCCATTGTGTCCACCATCCGAGACAGCAGAGCGGCACCGGATGCTCCCTGCACTCTGCCCCGAACCCGACGGTCGACCGCTACGAAGTCAACGCGGTCACCCGCCGGGGCAGCAAGGGCGGCCAGCAGAAGACTCGCTTCGAAGCCGGTGTCCAGCCGCGGCTCGTCGTCGATACGGGCCGCGCTCGTGCGACCGGTGTCGATGAGGATCACCACGCGACGATCGCGCTCCGGGCGCCAGGTTCGAACCATGACATCGTTGCGCCTCGCCGTGGCACGCCAATCGATGGACCGCACGTCATCACCGCGCACGTATTCCCGGAGGGAATCGAACTCGGTGCCCGGTCCTCGCAGCATGACACTGGTGCGCCCGTCAAGCTCCTTGAGCCGCTGGATGCGGGACGGCAAGTGCTTTCTGGACCGAAACGGCGGCAGCACCCGAATGTAGCCCGGCGCGTCCAGGGTGGCTTGGCGGTTCCAGAGTCCGAGCGGACCGCGGGAACGGATCGTGACGTGGGCGACCCGTCTTTCCCCACGCCGAAACGGTCGCAGCGTCACAGTGACCAGACGTCGTTCGCCGGGCGGGACCGACACCGATGTTCGGTTGGGACCGGCGCCGGCTGAGGGCTGCCAGGCATCCCGAACGACGGCGCGCAGCCGGTGCGGGCCGGTGTTCGTGACGAAGAGCTCGCTGAAGATCACCTCACCCAGTCGCACGCGGGCGGGAAGGTTGCGTTCGAGGGTAACGGAGCGTGGCGAGGCGGCGAGTAGCAGGTCTGCCGCTCCAAGCAGCACAGCGAAGAGCAGCCACAGCCCGAGCACCATGGAGGCGCGGGGGAGGGTGTCCCCGAGCCAGACAAGGGGAATCACGCCGAGCGCGACGAGCGCGACGAACCGTCCGGTGAGTGTCATCGCCGGCCTAGATCGGAACCTGCACCTGCTGCAGGACTCCGCGCAGGATGGCGTCTACCGAGACACCCTCGAGCTCGGCTTCCGGCTGCAAGACCAAACGATGGCGCCAGACGGGCAGGACCATGGCCTGCACGTGATCCGGCGTGATCGATTCGTAACCGCTGAGCCATGCCCAGGCCTTGGCAGCGGCCAGCAGGGCCGTCGTTCCGCGAGGGCTCACTCCGAGTCTGACGGAGGGGCTGTTGCGCGTGGCGCGCGCCAAGTCGACGAGATAGGCGAGCACGTCAGGACTCGAACCGACGGAGGCCACGGCTGCCTGCGCCGCCGCGAGCTCAGCAGCTCCCAGCACCGGGGTGACGCCTGCTCCGGCAAGGTCTCGAGGGCTGAAACCGTTCGCGTGGCGCCGCAATACCTCGACCTCTTCCTCCCGAGCGGGAATCTCTAGGACAAGCTTGAGCAGAAAGCGGTCCAGTTGCGCCTCGGGCAGGCTGTAGGTTCCTTCGTACTCGATCGGGTTCATCGTGGCGGCCACGATGAAGGGCTCCGGCAACGGACGCGTTGTTCCGTCGATGCTGACCTGGCGTTCTTCCATCGCCTCGAGCAGAGCGGACTGGGTCTTGGGGGGTGTGCGGTTGATCTCGTCGGCGAGCAGGATGTTGGTGAAGACGGGGCCCGCGCGGAACTCGAATTCCCCGGCCGCACCGTCGTAGATGAGTGAGCCTGTGACATCTCCGGGCATCAAGTCAGGAGTGAACTGGATCCGCTTGGTGTCAAGGCTGAGGGTGTGACTGAGCGTCCGAACCAGAAGCGTTTTGGCCACCCCGGGAACGCCCTCCAGCAGCACGTGCCCGCGGGCCAATAGGGCGATGATCAGTCCGGTCACGGCGCCGTCCTGCCCGACGACGGCTTTGCCGACTTCGGCGCGAACCCGGGTCAGGGACTGGCGCAGGGTGTCGATGTCGGTCTCGGGAGTGATCATGTGTCCATTCTTCCGTGTGCGGCGGGGTCTTCGGGTACGGGGTGCAGCGGCGTGGTTCCGGTTTCGGCGGCCTGTTCCACCTGCTGCAGCTCTCGGGAGAGCCGCATCAGATCAGCGTCGTTTGCCGGTTCCTCCTGCACGAGCACGGCGCGGACATGATGTGCCGGGAGGCCGGTGACGGACGCCGTCGAGAGGATGATGTCCTCCAAGCGGGCGCCGCGCCCCAGCCCGACGCGGCGCGCAAGGCGTTGCGCGGTGCCGATGCGGAGGGCATCCAGGGCGCGAAGCCGGGTGTTTCCGCGGGCGTATAGGCGGGCCCGACCTTCCATGGTCTCGCTGGCTTTCACAGTGACGGGGAGGTTCTCGGCGACCAGGGCGCCGAAACGACGACCGCGCCAGATCGCGGCGGCCAGAAAAGTGATGCCGAGCAGGACCAAGGTCGGGGTGACCCAACCGGGAGTCAGCTCGCCGAGAGAGGGCGCCCCGGTCCGGGGTACATCGGCGAGCGTCGGCAGGTACCAGACCACAGTGCTGCCCTCGCCGAGGAGGTTGAGCGCGAGTGCCGCATTGCCGTAATCACTGATTCGGTCGTTGCTGAACGGGCCCGTATCGGCCACCAGAGTCACGGTCCGGCCGGCTTCCGTGCGCGTGACCATGGAGAACGCTGTCGTCGAGGTGGGGAAGCAACCAGCCAGGCTGACCGGGGTGTCGCCGGCCGGCGCGGTGCCGGGCACGATGGTGAGCGTGGCGCCGTCCGGGGAGACGACTCCGGCTCGGCTGGCAGCGGGCACAGCGCATTCGGCAGACGGCGGGTTTGCGGTGGCCACCCCTCCGAAGCCGACCTCGGGCGCGACGGCCTGCAGGACGCTGAAGTCCGGCGCAGCGATGACGGTTCGGGGTGCCATCGCGGGAAGCTCGCTCAGCCCGGCCTCGTCCAGGTAAGCGTCGGCGTCAAAGAAGAAGAGCGTGGGGTCATCCGCTGCCGCAACGGCGGATCGGGCCTCATTGAGGCTGCCCGCCGGTATCACGGTCACGCCCTGCTGCCGAAGGACCTCGACGAGTGCGCGAGCGCCGTTCGGTGCGGCATTGTCGGCAGCGAGGACGCGTCCGGCTGCCTGGCCGCCGGTCACGAGCGCCGAGATGACGGCGATCAGGAGGACAACCACGGCGATGATGACCCAAAACACCGCTCGGCGAGCGGACGCGCGCAGGGTCGGCGTCAGGGAGCGGGTGTTTCCCGGCGTACCGGCCGGTTTCGGAATGGTTCCGGCGCCTGCCGATGTGGCGCTCATGAGGGCATCGGGGAGCCCACGGACTCGACTTGGGTGGGCATCAGGCCTCGCAGGCCCTTCTCGAGCGCGGCAATCCGGCGATAATCCGCTTCTGCGCCCGCCGCGCCGAGATAGCGCACGCGATCAAACACGCCGGCGGCGTCGGCCAGGCGGTCTTGCTCCCGGGGAAAGGCCGATGCCGCGCGGGTGGCGAATGCGTGCGCCGTTGTGCCCGGCGTAACGGTCACCACGGTGCGCTCGGCAAGATCGGCGGCCAGTGCCCGGAAGATCTCCTCGCTGGCCAGCCCCCAGTTCTCGGCGAGTGCGGCCGATTCGGCGGCCGTTCGCATCTCGGCAGCGCGGCGCCGATCCAGTGCACCGAACAAAGTGGAAGCGGCCTGCATCCGCCGGTTTCGGCGCGGCACCCCGAAGATGAACCAGGCGGCGAGCACAGCCGCCGCGACCAGCACGGCCAGTATCACGGGAATCCATGCGTTCCACCCGTCGCCGGCCGGTGCCGTCAATGATGCCAGCCAGTCGAAGAAGGACTGGGACAGTCGGTCGAACCACGTCGGGCGGGATGCCGCGTAGGCGGGCTGGGCGAGTTCCTCCTGCACCCATCGCCGGGCTTCGGGAGCGTCCGGCACAACCGGAATCGTCAGGGGAAACCCACTGTCCACGGCCCTCATGAGGCGGGTGGAATGTCCGGCGTTGCCGTCGTTGCATCGGCGGTCATGCGCGGAGCAACCAGATACGGGTCGGGGAGGACGGCCCCCGAACCTGAGGATTCAACGAAGCGGCCCAGCTCGAGGTCGAGACCCTCCTTGCGCATGCGCAGGTCGATGTAGATCAGCGCGACGGCCCCGGATTGCAGTACCGCCCCGACGGCACCCAGCACCACGGAGACGCCGACGAGAACCACGGATGTGATCAGTGACGGAAGCCGGGCGTCCAGGGCCGCGTTCGGGTCGACCAAGGACTGCAGCCAGCTGAAGCCGAGGGCGAACGGCAACGTGACGATTTGGGTGACGGTGCCCACGATCGTAGCGATCAGTGCCTGCACGCCGAACGTGCGCCAGAAATACCCATGGGTCAGTGACCACGACCGTCGCACGGCGGCCCGAACCCCGAGACGTTCGAGCACGATCAGGCTGGGTACGACGGACGTTTTCGTGAACACCCACAGCCCAGCGGCCGCCAGCGCCAGGCCGCCGATCACGGCGGTGACGATTCCCAGCGCCATCCAGACGCCGCCGCCGAGGGCGACCAGCGCGACCACGATCACGACCAGGACCAAGGCGGCGAGGAGGAAAGCCGCGATCAGCAGGAACGCCCACAGTACGAGCGGGGCCAGCCGGGGGAAGACCAGTCGCCAGAGACGAGTGAGTCGAAGCTTCTCGCCCAGGGTCGCCCGAGCAACTTCGGTGACGATGATCCCCTGCAGCAGGGCGCTGGCCACCACGCTCAGTGCCAGCGGAACCAGGGCCGAGAGGATGATGGTGGCTGTCGATCCGGCCTCGACCGTACTTTGCTCGTCGAGGGGCGCACCGGAGATGCGGGCGACCGCCCCCCAGGTGACGAGACCGATCACAACGCTCGTGATGATGGCGACGACAGCCTGCACGATCAGGGCGCTGCCGAACGTGGCCTTGGGGTTGCGACGCAGCACCTGGAACGGCGCGAACATCAAGGTGCCGAAGGACAGCGGTCGCAGCGGGATGAGACCGGGCTTGGGCGGCGGTGCCCAAGCCGGGGCCGCCGGATAACCGGGAGGCCCGTTGTGCGGCGTCGGAACACCGCCGGCGGGCGCTGCAGAAGTCGGTGGCTGCCAATTCTGTGGGTCTGTCACGCTACTAATGCTGGCACACCTCTGCTTTGGGCGCGCTTTGAAGCGGTCTCGACTATTCTGGACGCAGTGAATGCACTACTCACCGGGCAATCCACAGCGTGTCGGGGGCGATGCTTGAGCGTCGAAGCACGATGAAGCGCACGATGAATGGCGAAGAGGACGTATGACCGCACGAATTTTGGTCGTTGATGACGACACGGCACTGTCGGAGATGATCGGCATTGTCTTGCACGGTGAAGGTTTCGAGCCGAGTTTCTGCTCGGACGGGGCACTGGCGCTGGAGTCTTTCCGCACGGTCAAGCCCGATCTGGTCTTGCTGGACCTCATGTTGCCCGGTTTGGACGGCATTGAGGTGTGCAGCCTGATTCGCGCGGAATCCGGCACGCCCATCATCATGCTGACGGCGCGAACCGATACCACCGATGTCGTGCGCGGGCTTGAATCCGGAGCGGACGACTACATGGTCAAACCGTTCAATCCCAAGGAACTCGTCGCCCGCATCCGCACCCGGCTGCGCCCGGCACCGGCACTGACGACATTGAGCTTGCAGATCGGCGACATCGTCGTGGATGCGGCCGGCCATGAGGTGAGGCGCGGCGACGTGACCATCAACCTCACGCCACTGGAATTCGATCTGCTCCTCGCGCTGGCATCGAAGCCGCAGCAGGTCTTCACCCGGGAAATGTTGCTGGAACAGGTCTGGGGCTACCATTACAAGGCCGACACCCGCCTGGTGAATGTGCACGTGCAGCGCCTGCGCGCCAAGGTCGAAGTCGACCCCGACAACCCGAAGATCGTGATGACCGTTCGCGGTGTCGGTTACCGGGCCGGCGCGGTCGGCTAGGTCTTGCGATGGCCCTTCGATCGGGATCCGATGTCACGTGGCGCTCGCGGCTGCAGTGGAGCAACTGGAAATACTGGCGGTCCTGGCCGGGCGCTCTAGTCACCTCCTGGCGGTCCTCGCTGCAGTTTCGCACGGTCACGATTTCCGTGGTGCTGTCCGGCGTCGCGATCCTCGTGGTGGGTGTCTACATGTCCGTCAGCATCGGGAACGACCTCTTCCAGTCCCGCCTGAGTCAGGTGCTGCTGGACTCAAATCGCGCTGCGACGTCGGCGCAGGGCATTCTTGACGCCTCGGATGCCGTGGATCGGGTTCAGGTTCAGGCCCTGCTCGGCTCCGCCCGCACCTCGATCACAACGGCATCATCCAGCCGGCTGATCGCGGTCCTGCGAGTTCCCGGCCAGGGATCATCCACAGTGGCGCCCCAGGATTCTTCGACCTTCGGAAATTCGACGAATGTGGTGTCCAGCGACCTGCGGAAAGCGGTCCAGGACACCTCGGAGAAGCAGTTCTGGCAGTCCGTCAGCCTCGTGAACGAGGCCGGCGCACCGATTCCGGGAATCGTCGTCGGTTCTCAACTGACTGTGCCGGTGGCCGGGCGTTACGAGTTGTACATCGGCTACAGCCTGCAGGATTCTGAAACGACGCTGCTGTTCGTGCAGCAGACTCTTGGATTCGCCGGCTTGACGCTCGTGCTGCTCATCGGCGGGGTGAGCTGGGTGATCGTGCGTTTCGTCGTGTCTCCCATCCGCGTCGCCGCTGAGACCAGCGAGAGACTGGCCTCGGGGGATCTCGAAGTGCGCATCCCCGAAAAGGGCCAGGACGTGATCGCGACCCTGGCCCGATCGTTCAACGGCATGGCTGACAGCCTGCAGAGCCAGATCAAGAAGCTCGCTGATCTCTCCGAGGTGCAGCAGAGATTCGTCTCCGATGTCTCCCACGAATTGCGCACGCCGCTGACCACGATCCGGCTGGCCGGGGACGTACTGTACGACCAACGGGCGAATTTTCCGCCCGCGACGGGTCGGACCGCGGAACTCTTGCATGCCCAGGTGGAGCGCTTCGAAGTGCTCCTGAGTGACTTGTTGGAAATCAGTCGCTATGACGCCGGTTCCGTGCAGCTCGAAAGTGAACCGACCAACCTCGTGCACTTGGCCGAGGACGCCATCGAGGGGCTGCGGGTTCTCGCCGAGTCCAAGGGGTCCGACCTGCGGCTGGTCGCCCCGGGCGGGTATCTCAACGCAGACGTCGACCCACGTCGTATCCGTCGTATTCTGCACAATCTGTTGGGAAATGCCATCGAGCACGGTGAAGGCAGGCCGGTGGTCATCTCGGTCGACAGCAACACCGATTCGGTGGCCCTCGCGGTGCGCGACTACGGCCTGGGCATGAGCCAGGCGGAGGTCGCGCATGTGTTCGACCGATTCTGGCGGGCCGACCCGAGCCGGCAGCGCACGATCGGCGGTACCGGGCTCGGCCTGTCGATCGCCCGCGAGGACGCAACGGTGCACGGCGGCTGGCTGCAGGTGTGGTCCGCGCCCGGCCGCGGCGCGTGTTTTCGGTTGACATTGCCTCGTCTGGCCGGCGGCGTACTGACCGTCTCGCCGATTCCCTTGCCGCCGGATGACGCCGCAACCACCCCCGGCGAGCGGGTACCGAACGCGGGCCAGGCGGTGGAAAACCATGTCTAGGGCTCAGGTCCGCCCGGCCGCACGAGTGAGCCGCTTGATCCTCGCCGTTGTCCTGGTCGGGGCAGTTCTGACCGGATGCGCTGGAATACCACGGGAAGGCAGTGTGCGAGCGGGCCAGGCGGACATCATCGACGAAAGCCCACTGCAGGTATTTCTCCCCTCCGGCCCGCAAAGAGATGCCTCGATCCAATCCATCCTGCTGGGCTTCATTGATGCGGCGTCGAGCCCGGAGGGCAACTATGCCATTGCCAGGGAATTCCTGACAACCGGGTTCAGCGCCACCTGGGAGCCGACGGCCGGCGTGACGGTCGACTCGGGAACCGGGCGCACTGCGACCGATGTCGATGCGCAGACGATGCAGGTCACCGTCATCCCGGTGGCCGAAGTCAGCGCCGCCGGGGAATACCGGGAGGTCGACTCCGCTCCCGTGCCGCTCACCTACCAGTTCGTCCAGGTCGAGGGTCAATGGCGCATCAGTTCCGCACCCAACGGCACCGTGGTCGACGAGACCACGTTCAATGATGTCTTCAGCGCCTCGTCCCTGTACTTCTTCGATCCGGGTTTTCGCACCCTCGTCCCCGATCGCCGATGGTTCCCCCGTGGCGCCTCAGCTCCGACCAAAATCGTCAATGCCGTGCTGGGCGGTCCCAGTCCCTGGCTCGTCGGGGCCGTGGTCACCGCCTTCCCTGAGGGAACGGCATTGACGGCGGATACCGTTCAAGTCGTCGGACGCAGCGCCATGGTCGACCTCAACAATGAAGCGCTCAATGCCGACCGGATCACCCTGGAACGAATGAAAGCCCAGCTCACGTCCAGCTTGCCGGCTGGAATGAGTGTGCAGATCAGCATTGACCAGAACCCGCAGGGTATTGAGGACCTGACATCAGCGGAGCTGGCTGTGAATCCGAGAGTGGACGCTCGAGCGCTGGTCCTGCGCAATGGTGAATTGGGTTTTCTGGCCGCAAGCGGGCAATCCCTCACGCCGATCGGCGGTATCTCCGACGGGGTCGTGGGGCTGAATCCGAGCGCGATCACCCTCGGCTCCGGGCAACGATCGGCCGCAGTCCTGGCCGGGTCCGGCGTGTATGTGGTCCGAGCCGGTGACGCCCCGGTCTTGCTCGACCAACGACCGCGTTTGATCGCACCGTCCATCGACGTCGAGGGCTTCGTCTGGTCGGTTCCTGCGGACCAACCGGGCGCTGTCCTCGTGTTCGGTTCGACGTCGCAGGCCATCGCGGTACCGACGCCGTGGCCTGAGGCCACGGCCATCCAGTCACTGAAAGTCTCCCGGGACGGCACCCGGCTGGCTGTGGCGTTCACGATCGGTCCGGAGTCCCGGCTGGTGGTGGTGGGCATCATCCGCAAGGATGGGGTCCCCGTGGGACTCGGGCCGCCGATGCAAATCGCCGCAGACATCGGCGTACCGCTCGATGTGGCCTGGATCGATGAGATGACCGTGGCTTCACTCAGCGCCCAGCCGACCGGCACCAGGGAAATCGTCGCGCGGGAAATCGGCGGTGTGAGCACGACGCTGGAATCACCGCCAGCCGGCGCGGCCCTGGCCGGAAGCAACTCGCTGCGTGACCTGAGGGCGCTCACGACTGGGGGCGGGCTGCAGGTGCAGCGCGGCGTCGGCTGGCAGCAGCGGCTCGACGGCGTGCGGGTGCTCGCCACCCAGCAGGGCATCAACCAATAGGCCTTCCCTCCACAGATCCTCGTGCCAGCTGTCCGCGCACGGAGGCCTCGTCGCCGGCTGCGCGCCGAAGGCCGGGGGCGCAGCATCACAGCATGCACGCCACGACGGTCCGACAGGCGCTGCTCGATGCCTGGGCCGTTCTGATGCCCACCGAGTGCAGCGGATGCGGCCTCCCGGATCGGGCACTCTGCTCCGACTGTCGCCTGCTCCTGCAAGCTGAGGTTCATGCCGGCATCCGGGACGGGGTCACGGTCTGGTGCGCGCTGGATTACTCCGGCGTTCCACGACGCGTGATCGGCGCCTTCAAGGACGGCGGCCGAACGGATGCCGCAGCGGCGCTCGCTGTGCCGCTACGACGGGCGATCTCAGCCGCACTCCGCGCCGTGCCGGCGGAAACGCCCGGCGACATCCACCTCGTCGTCGTACCGTCTTCGACGGCCGCCTGGCGCGGACGCGGGTTCCACCCGGTCAACGTCCTCCTCACCCATGCCGGGCTGGCCTCCACAGCCGTCCTGCGGCCAGTGGGGCGCACGGTCGATCAAGTGGGACTCACCCGTGAAGCCCGAGCTGCCAATCGCGGCGGATCGCTTTCAGCGCGCCGGCGGCTGGAGGGGTTCCGCTGCATCGTGGTCGATGACGTACTCACCACCGGCGCGACGCTGCTCGAAGCGAGGCGCGCGGTCATTGCCGCGGGCGGAGACGTCGTGGGTCTGGCCGCACTTGCCCAAAGACGCCGACTTCATCCGGACATCGGTCGTTCATCGAAAACTGATTGATAAAAGCGATGACATCTCGATCCTTCGCGGCTACGGTGGAAGAAACAGGCGCGCAATGATCGCCCAAAAACCGGGCGATCCGCCAGATCAGGAGGTCGTCATGGAAACTAACATTGTCGGACGAAACCTAGGGATCACAGATCGATTTCGGGAGTACGCCACGGAGAAGGCCGAGAAAATCGCCGGTCTTGCCGATAAGGCGCTGGCTCTTGAGATCAAGGTCAGCCGTCACCATGAAAAAAATGGTGCCGCTGCCGGAAAAGATCGGGTCGAGCTGACCCTGATCGGCAAGGGCCCCCTGATTCGTGCCGAAGCTGACGGAACAGACAAGTATGCGGCGTTCGACATCGCACTCGGGCGGCTGCTCGAGCGGGTTCGGCGGGCCAAGGATCGCAAGAAGGTGCATCGTGGAGGCGCCCACCGTCCGACGTCGCTTCAGGAGGCGTCATCCGTCGCCTTCAGCGTGATCGACATTGTGCCGGCCTCCGGGGAGACCTTGGATCGCGTTCGCACCGGAGCCATTCCCGTCGTGTCGGCTGAGAGCGTCAGTGCAGACGTCGACGCCGATGTGGATGCCGAAGAGGAATACTGCCCCGTCGTCATTCGTCGCAAGGTGTTCGCCGCGGCACCGATGACGGTCGACGACGCCCTCTATTTCATGGAATTGGTCGGGCACGATTTCTACCTCTTCCAGGATTCCGAAACCAAGCGCCCGAGCGTTGTCTACCGCCGCAAGGGCTGGGACTATGGAGTCATCGAACTCGATGATTCGGCCGAGGAATTACGGGAGGCACCGGCTGCTGCCGGCGCACGCAACAACTGACCAAGTAGCATTGCTATAGTTGCCGGCTAGGTCGGCGCTCCGGCGTCCGGCCGGACGACAAGCGCATGCATGTGCCGCTTGAGTACCGCTGTTCGGGTACGCGGCGCATGCATGCACGCAGACGACTAGTGGAGTGCATTCGTGGCCTCAATTTTGGAAAAAGTTCTTCGAGTTGGCGAAGGGCGCGTTCTTCGGCGCCTGGAAAACTACGCGAAGGCCATCAACGCGCTGGAAGATGACTTCAGCCACCTCACCGATGAGGAGCTCAAGAACGAGACCGTCACGTTGCGGGAGCGGTACTCGGCGGGTGAATCGCTCGACGATCTGCTGCCGGAAGCATTTGCTGCGGTGCGCGAGGCGAGCACGCGCACCCTGGGGCTGCGTCACTTCGACGTGCAGCTGATGGGCGGAGCCGCCCTCCACCTGGGCAACATCGCCGAGATGAAGACCGGTGAGGGCAAGACGCTGGTGGCGACCACGGCGGCGTACCTCAACGCCATCACCAGCCGCGGCGTGCACGTGATCACCGTGAACGACTACCTTGCCAGCTACCAGAGCGAGCTGATGGGCCGCGTCTTCCGGGCACTGGGAATGACCACCGGATGCATCGTGTCCGGCCAGACTCCCGCGCAGCGCCGCGAGATGTACGAAGCCGACATCACCTACGGCACCAACAACGAATTCGGATTCGACTACCTGCGCGACAACATGGCGTGGCAGGCATCCGACATGGTGCAGCGCGGCCACTACTTCGCCATCGTCGACGAGGTCGACTCGATCCTCATCGATGAGGCCCGCACCCCGCTGATCATCTCCGGCCCCGCATCCGGTGAAGCCAATCGGTGGTTCACCGAATTCGCGAGCCTGGCCAAGCGACTCGTCCCCGACGAAGACTTCGAAGTCGACGAGAAGAAGCGCACCATCGGAGTGCTCGAACCCGGCATCGAGAAGGTCGAGGACTACCTCGGCATCGACAACCTCTATGAGTCGGCCAACACCCCGCTGATCTCATTCCTGAACAATGCCATCAAGGCCAACGCGCTGTTCAAGAAGGACAAAGATTACGTCGTCATGAACGGCGAAGTGCTGATCGTCGACGAGCACACCGGACGTATTCTGATGGGACGCCGCTACAACGAGGGCATCCACCAGGCGATCGAAGCCAAGGAGGGCGTGGCTGTCAAGGCCGAGAACCAAACGCTCGCCACGGTCACCCTGCAGAACTACTTCCGCCTCTACAAGAAGATCTCGGGGATGACGGGTACGGCCGAGACCGAGGCCGCCGAATTCATGAGCACGTACAAGCTCGGTGTCGTTTCCATCCCCACGAACAAGCCGATGCAGCGTATCGACCAGTCCGACCTCATCTACAAGAATGAGGAGGCCAAGTTCAACCAGGTCGTCGAGGACATCGTCGCCCGCCACGAAAAGGGCCAGCCGGTACTCGTTGGAACGACGAGCGTGGAGAAGAGCGAATACCTGTCCCGACTGCTCGCCAAGAAGGGCGTCCGACACGAGGTCCTCAACGCCAAGAACCACGCCCGTGAGGCGGCGATCGTGGCCCAGGCCGGACGCCTCGGCTCGGTGACGGTGGCCACCAACATGGCCGGCCGCGGCACGGACGTGATGCTCGGCGGCAACGCCGAGTTCATCGCCGTTGCGGATATGAACGCCAAGGGACTGAGCCCGGTCGAGACGCCGGACGAATACGAAAGCGCCTGGGACGACGTCTTCACCGCGGTCAAGGCCACGGTGCACGAAGAAGCCGAGAAGGTCATCGCGGCCGGTGGGCTGTACGTTCTGGGAACCGAGCGCCATGAATCGCGCCGTATCGACAACCAGCTGCGTGGACGCAGCGGACGCCAGGGCGACCCGGGCGAGAGCCGCTTCTACCTGTCGCTCACCGACGACCTGATGCGCATGTTCAACGCCGGAGCCGCGGAAAGCCTGATGGGCCGCCAGGGTGTTCCCGACGATATGGCGATCGAGTCCAAGGTTGTCAGCCGGGCCATTCGCAGCGCGCAGGCGCAGGTCGAAGGACGCAACGCTGAGATCCGCAAGAACGTGCTCAAGTACGACGACGTCCTCAATCGCCAGCGTGAGGCGATTTACGGCGACCGCCGCCACATCCTTGAAGGCGACGACCTGCATGAACGCACGCAGAAGTTCCTGGAGAACGTCATCGACGATGTGCTCGATGTGCACACGGGCGAGGGCAACGGCGACGACTGGGACTTCGACGCCATGTGGGTCGAACTCAAGACGCTGTACCCGGTGGGCCTGACCATCGACGAGGTCGTCTCCGAGGCCGGGGACAAGGGCCGGATCAACCGTGATTTCATGCGGCGCGAGATCCTCTCAGACGCGAAGATGGCGTACACCCGACGTGAGGATTCCCTCGGCGCCCCAGCGATGCGGGAGCTTGAGCGGCGAGTGGTGCTTTCCGTGATCGACCGCCGCTGGCGCGACCACCTCTATGAGATGGACTATCTCAAGGACGGCATCGGCCTGCGGGCCATGGCCCAGCGTGATCCGCTGGTGGAGTACCAGCGCGAGGGCTTCGCCATGTTCCAGCAGATGATGGGCCAGATTCGCGAAGAAACCGTCGGCTTCCTGTTCAACCTCGAGGTTGAAGTCAGCCAGGGACCCGGCGCGGTTGCCGGCCCGGTTGTGGCAGCCAAGGGCCTCGCTCCGGCCGACCAGGCAGAAACGAAGCTCAGCTACACCTCTCCGAGCGATTCCGGCGGGGTGGAGGTTCGCAATCAGCGCGGACAGATTCAGCAGGCAGCGACCGATCGTGCCCGCCGGGTTGCCACCGAGGCATCGGACCCGGCCGGAGTCCAGCCGGAGACGGCGTCGACACCCGCGCAGCGCGGGGCATTCGGCCAACGCGATGAGCAGGCCGCTCCGGTGAACCGTGCCGAGCGTCGCCAGCAGGGCAAGAAGAAGTAGCCACCCAGAGGTCGACGGGCCGCTTTCCACTCGCTTCGACGGGCGGGGAGCGGCCCGTGCCGTTTTATCTGACCGGGGAGCAGGTCAGAGGATGTTGATCGCACTGGCGCGCCACCGCGCACCCACCGCCTCCAGTCTGATGGCGACGGCGCGTGTCCGTACCGGGTCATGCACGATCACCACCGCCTCCAGAATGCCGGCCTCCGGCTCTGACACAATCACCGTTCCGGTTGCGAGTGTCGGTCGGCGGGCCTTCTGCCCGATGACATCACGGGCACGAGCAGCCATCACCACGCGGGACAGTAGATGCTTGTACGCGGCGTCGGAGACCCATCGGGCCAGCTGTTCGAGATCGCGGGCGCCGGCCATCGCCTCCATGGCACACCGGGCCAGGTTTCTGAGCAGGGGGACCGGGTCGGGCATGTCCGGAAGACTGCAAGCCCGAGCCGGCTGCGGCTCGGTCGGCACCCCCGCCCGGTCCCGCTCCAGTTCGGCGCGGGCGGGATCGGTGGCGGACTGGCTGGACGGTTCGCGATCTGCTTTCTTGGCCTTCTCGGGGGCGGGACTCATGACTGCTCCGATTCCAGGACTGCTTCTGACTCCGTTGGATCGTTGAGGTGTCGCCGGACAGAAACGCCTTGGGGATTGTCCGTGGCGCTTACTAAACCAGCCCCTCAGCACGCTGTCCAGCCGTTAGATGGTCTGTGGATAACCCGCTCGCTCGGCCATGATCGGGCTAGTTTCAGCGTGTGCGCTGGGACAATCTTTTCGACGACCTCGAAGGTCAGCTTGATCGTGAGTTGAACGCCGAGCAGATCGACCTGCGCGCTGAGGAGGAGCGGCTCCGGCTGGGGCGGCTCTCCCTCCGTACCCGGCTGATGAACCTGACCGGGGGTTTCGTTGGTTCAGCGGTGTTCCGCATTGCGCTCACCTCCGGTGATACCGTGATCGTGCGGCCGACTTCGTTCGGCAGGGATTGGCTGGCGGCCGACCTGTTCGGGTCAGAGCCGCATCCAGGTACCGACGGTTCCGGAGGGACGTGTGCCCAGTGCGTTCTGCCGTTCGCGGCAGTCGCCGGCATCATGCTCACCGGAGAACAGCTGGAGCGCTCCCTCAACGGTGCGGAAACCGCGTCCGCTGCCCGGATGTCTGATCGCATCGGTTTGTCCTTCGTGCTGCGTGACCTGTGCCGTCGCCGGGCCGATCTGGAAGTGCGCACGACCAGCGGGGTGCATACCGGGACCATCGACCGGGTAGGCCGCGATCACCTCGACTTGGCAGTGCACCCGTCGGGGACGTTGCGCCGGTCCCGTGACGTGCAGCACTACCGCCTTGTTCCCTTCGACCAACTGCTGCTCGTGCGGCTGGGTTGAGCGTGCGTTCAGGCGGGGCTCGAGTGATCGTGGTTCGGGTCGGTCCGAAGGATGCGCCCGCCCGACAGTTCCGGGATATTGCCGAAGTCGGATTGTTCCCACAGCGAGAGGCGCCGGGCCTCTTCGTACTTGGCCTCGATGTATGACTCCAGCATGCGCCGCTCGACCCGCCAGGCGTGTGACGACCCGACGCGGATGGCAGGGAGCTCATTGCTGCGCACCAGATCGAGTGCTTCGGCCGGCGTGATCGCCAGAACCTCCGCGGTGTCCGCCAGAGTGAGAAATCGGCCCAGTCGGGCAGGTGACGAGGGATCCTCCATGCGACGATTATGCGCCGAACTCAGCGGTCTGGGGCGAACAAGATCCCGTTCTGTGGATAACTCCCCGGTACCTCGAAACCCGGGCATGATGCAGTCAGCCGGACGGCTGCAGGCACAGTGAGGAAGTGGATGACGAATTCAGCGGTCAGAAACACTCGCCCACGGATCTGGGTCGACCCCCGGTTCGTCATCGGCCTCGTACTCGTGGTGGCATCGGTGGCCGGGGTCGGGGCCATTGTCACCAACGCCGATCGAACGTCCGAGGTGTACGTGGCGCGCTCCGCGCTGTTCGCGGGGGACCACGTCAGCGCCGACAACTTGTCGGTGGTCCGCGTGCGACTCGGAGACGTCTCCGCGCGCTATGTGAGCCCCGAGGGAATGCCCACCGCGGGACTGCTGATCACCCGAACCGTGCAGGCAGGAGAGCTCATTCCCGCCGCTGCGGTCGGAACGCTCGCCGGCGCATCCCTCACCAGCATCGTCGTGCGGGTGCGCCCCGATCTCGCGGAGTCGATTGTGCCGGGCTCGGTGGTCGACGTCTGGGCAGCCCGGAAGACGAGTCCCTCGGCCTACTCGTCACCTGCGGTGCTGGCTCCGGCCGCCGCAGTGGTGCGAATCATCGCGCCCACCGGCCTGATGGCTACCACTGACGGCCAATCCGTGGAGATCCTGGTGCCCAAGAACATCGTCGGTTCCGTCCTGCAGTCGGTAGCCAATGGCGACGCCGTGTCGATCGTCGCGGTCGACCTGCCGCTCGGCGCAGACGGTGCGGCATCCGCCACGTCCGGGGACCGGTAGTCATGGTGACGCTCGCGCTCGTGCTCGAAGGGCACGCTGCAGATCGCTATCTGGCTGACATCGTGGAGCACGGCCACTCGCTGGTGGCGCAAGTCTGCTCCGCGGCAGAGTTTCTTGCCCAACTCCCCGGGCTCCGGCTGGACGTCGTGGTGGTGGGGGCGAAGCGGGACACCCTCAGTTCCGAGCTGATCGAAGCCTGCGACGGTCGAGGCGTCCGGGTGATCGCGTTGGCCGTGACCGACAGGGACCGCCGCTTCGCTGCGACATTGGGGCTGCTGGAGGTCGTGGACGCTTCTTCGGAGTGGCCGGCGATCGATGCGCTCGTGTCTGCCGGGGTTGTGATCCCGCTGCGGGTGGGCGACCGCGGTCGATCGATTGGTGCCCGGCGGGTGGGAACGATCGTGGCCGTCTGGGGGCCGGTCGGCGCTCCCGGTCGGACCACCTTGGCTATCAATATCGCGGCGGAGATCGCGGCTACCGGGCACACGGTCGCCCTTGCCGACGCCGACACCTACTGCGGCTCGATTGCGGCGAGCCTGGGCATGCTCGATGAAGCCCCCGGCTTCGCTGCCGCCTGCCGGCTGGCCGGGTCCGACAGTTTCACCCAGACGGAGTTCGAGCGCGTCGCGCAGCGCTACAACTCGCCGCAGGGGCCGTTCTGGGTGCTCACCGGCATCGGTCGTCCGTCGCGCTGGCCGGAGCTCTCGGCTGAACGCGTCGGGCGCACTCTGGAAGCCCTGAGATCCTGGGTCGACTATGTGGTGGTGGACACCGGGTTCAATCTGGAAAGCGACGAGGAACTGTCGAGCGATCTTTTCGCCCCGCGTCGCAATGCGGCAACGGTGACGGCCCTGCGTGCCGCCGATCACGTAGTGGCCTGTGGCCTGGCCGATCCGGTGGGGATGGCTCGGTTTCTCCGGGCCTGGACCGATCTCACCGACGTGGTCGGCGAGACGCCGGTGAGTGTCGTCATGAATCGGGTGCGTGCCAGCGCCGTCGGGCCGGACGCGGCAGGGCAGGTGATCGCATCGCTGCGGCGTTTCGGCTCCATTGAATCTCCCGTCCTGGTACCGCACGACCAGTTATCGCTCGACACTGCGGTGCTGACCGGCCGTACCCTCAGGGATGCGGCACCGAAGTCACCTGCTCGAGTCAGCATTCGTAGATTCGTGCTCTCGGTCCTTGTCGTCGTGCCGTCAGCGGAGCGGCCGCGGCGGGCGGCGGCCGCCTTCTTTCGGCGGAAGAAGGCATCGGCCGCGGGTCGACAATCCCCGGCGCTGCCACGATCTCCACGAATCGCTGACGTCTGAGTGCCCTGTACCTGCTGTCCTCGCGACTGTCAGGTTCGGTCGGAAAGGGCGATCACGTCGATTCGATTCTCCGGGCCCATCACGACAAGGACGCGTTTGCCGGTGATGCCGGCCAGGGCTGCGGTCAAGTGCTCCGTCATCGGTTCGCCACCTGATACAGCGGATTCCGCCGGCCTCCACACGGTGACGGCGGCCCCGGTCGCCTCCGTGATGGCCTGGGTGAGCGGTCGGGGGTTCGCAGCGGTGACCAGGATGACCCGGCCGATTCTGGGCTCCGGATGGGGCACAGACGCGAGGAGGGATCGATCCCGTCTCCAGACCAGGAAGTGGTACGAAGCCACAAGGCCGGTGGCCACCAACAGACCGAGCGGTGCCCGCACCCTGTCCACGAGGCTGGCACCCGAGAGATCATCGAGCACGTACTCGAATACGCGATAGCCGATCACGAGCAGGGTGATGATCGCCACGACGGCGCTGAGACCGAAGACGATGATGAGGTAGAGGCGACGCACTGTGCTGCCGGCCTCAGCCGGGTCGGCGGCACGAGTGGGGTTCCAGGCCGTCCACCAGACCGGGCCGCCGACGACGAGCACGCTGAGCCCGCCGAGCAGCAGCGTGCGGGAATCGGAACCGACCAGCGTCGGCGTGAGACTGGCGAGCGCGGCATTGATGATGACGCCGAGTCCGGATGCGGCCGCGACGAGCCCGACGCCGGCAACCAGGACTCCGGCGGCCAACCGGGTGCTGTCGGCCCGGGGCGCAAGCTGGCGGTGGTGATACCTCCAGACGAGCGGACCGATCAGGGCGGCGCCGACGGCGGCGCCGAGCGGTTCGACCATCAGGCTGACCGGCTCGGAGCGGTCCAGGAACAGTCGGAGCACAACGAACAGCCCGGTGGCCAGGCCCGCCACGCTGATGATGGTCGAGAACGTCACGCCGACGCCGACGAGGGCGACATCGGCCAGTCCGCCGCGAAAGGTGCGGGAAGCGTCGTGGAACCAATGCCACCACCACACGACGACGCCGCCCAGAAACCAGATGAGCGCCTGCAGGGTCAGGATCCACCACGGCTCGCCGACCGTGACGCTGTTCAGTACAGCGCTCACGGCAGTGTCGACGAGGGAACTGAGCACGGTGATGGCGCCGCCGGCGGCGAGAAGGAGGCCGAAGACCGAACCGAGAACGGGAGCGACCGTGACAAGACGCACAGGCCGCTTATCCGGATGTTCCCGCATCCAACGGTGCCAGCTCCAGATGCCCGCCCAGACTATTCCCGTGGCGAACGTCTGCACGCGCCACTCGCCGCGCACGAGAACGGCCGACGCTAGGAAGAGGGAGGTGGCAGCTGTGACCAATGCGACCGTGGACATCCCCGCGAGGTACAGTCCCCAGGCGACGGAGGCCCGTTCGTCGCCGCGGATTCGGCGCCACTGGGCCCACCAGAGCACTGCGGCGAGCGGGCCGGCGATCAACGTGAACGCGAGGGATCGGGCCAGGCCGGTCACGTCTCGCGAAACGAGCAGGTTGCCCGAATCGAGCAGCCGCCCGAGCAGTCCGCTCAGGCCGATGCCGCTGATCACGACGAGGGCGAAGAGCAGGATGAAAACGACCACTCGGCGTGCGGTCGGCTGGGCGACAGCAACGCCGCCGCTATCGCGAGTACCCGTCGCCGAGCGCACGGCGATCACGATGCCGGCGCCGATGACGAGGACCAGACCCAGCAGGACGACTCCGGAAATCACCTGGTCACCTCGTTCTCCGTGCAGACGGCCAGCTCCCAGGGCGTGTGATCGACCTTCCACTCGCCGCCTTGCCTGACGAGGTCGACGACGCCGTCGCTCTGATACTCGTCTGAGCCGAGCGGACTGTCCCCGGTCGAGGTGACGATGGACACGGCGACGTCGGCTGAATCGGGGCGGACCGTGGTGGACACCAGCGTGACTCTCACGCTGCCGTCGGCAGCGTGGTCGACCGGTGTGCAGGACTCCCTCGCCTCGGCACTGAGGTAGGACTTCGCCGTTTGCTCGTCGCCGGCAGTCACCGCCGTTGCATAGCGCTGAACGACGCCTTCGGGCGAAGCGGCATCGAGCTCTGCGGGGGCACCTCGAGTAAAGACCACCGCGAGGGAAACCACCACGAGGACAGCGATGAGGGCGAGAACGACCAGCAGGGTTCGGTCGGGCTTCTGGGGGGTAGCGTTCATGGGTACATCATGATCCTGTTTCGGCCGTTCGGCCATATCTTCTCCGGCCGGTGCGATCAGCGGGCATCCGGCTGGCCTAGGCTGTTGAACGTGTCGACGCTCAGTGATCTCGTACTTGCCCAAGGCCGCAGCAGCGCGGACGATGTGGACTGGCTGCACATGCTCGTTGCGGATGGCCAGCTCATCGCCGATCTTGCCTTCGCGGACATTGTGCTCTGGGTGCCGACAGAGCACGGCAGCTTCGTTGCGGTCGCCCACGCGCGACCCTCGAGTGCCGCCACCCTGTTCTACCGCGACTTCGTCGGGCAGGAGATCAAGGCGGAATGGCGCACCCAGGTTACTGCCGCCTTCGAGCAGAGCAAGATCGTGGACACCACAGCCCCGGATTGGTTCGAGGAAACTCCGACCCGGATGTTGGCCGTTCCGGTGCTGCGCCGCCTGGACCCCTCAGGAACTCAGGTGGCTCCCGTCCCGGTGGCGGTGCTCACCCGGCACTCGAACCTGAGCGAGACGCGCACCCCCAGCCGCCAGGAACTCACCTTCAACGACTGTGCCAACGATCTTTTCGACATGATCGCCAGCGGAGATTTCCCGGACCTGGGAGCTCCGACCGGCCCTCGCCGCGGGGCGCCGCGGGCGTCGGACGGCCTCATCCGCGTGGATGTCGACGGCATGACCACCTTTGCCAGTCCCAATGCGCTCTCCGCGTTCAACCGAATGGGATTCGCGGAGGAACTTGAAGGCGAGTCCCTGGCCGAGGTCACGACGAGCCTGCTCACCGGCACAGCGGTCGTCGATGAATCACTGCCGCTGGTGGTCACCGGACGCGCGCCCTGGCGCACGGACATCGAGGCGCGCGGCGTGACGGTGTCCTTGCGGGCGATTCCCATCCGCAACCATGGCCAGCGGGTGGGCGCGATCGTGCTCTGTCGCGACGTGACGGAACTGCGTCACCAGGAACGCGAACTCATCACCAAGGACGCCACCATTCGGGAGATCCATCACCGGGTGAAGAACAACCTGCAGACCGTGGCATCGTTGCTGCGAATCCAGGCCCGGCGCACCCAATCCGACCGGGCCAGGGAAGCCCTCACCCAGGCGATGCGCCGGGTCGCGGCCATCGCGGTGGTGCACGACACCCTCTCGGAGGGGCTGAGCCAGATCGTCGACTTCGACGCGGTGTTCGAGCGGGTGTTGCTGCTCACCGTGGAAGTGGCATCCGCCCACAATACGACGGTGCACCCCAAGTCGACCGGAAGCTTCGGCACGCTGCCGAGCGCCTACGCCACGCCGCTGGCACTCGTCCTCACTGAATTGGTCACCAACGCCGTCGAACACGGCCTGGACGGCCGCGAGGGCGAAGTGTCGATCGAAGCCCGGCGCAGCGATGAGACGCTCACGGTGATGGTACGCGACACCGGTTCCGGTCTTCCAGAGGGCAAGGTCGGATCCGGATTGGGCACCCAGATCGTCCGCACCCTGATCCAGGGCGAGCTGAGCGGAACCATTGACTGGCACACCATGATGGGCAGTGGAACCGAGGTCACTATCGAGATCCCGTTGCGCTTCATGCAGGAAAGCTGAGCCATGTTCGTGAGCCGGACACGAGGCGGGGCTGCGGTGTGCCGTGCCGCCGCGCGCTCGACCCGGTGCGTCGCGGGAATGGCGAGTCGGGTGTTGCCGGCCGGACGTGTTTCACACGTCGCGTGTGGGCGAGCTGGCACAACACAACGAGCCTGCGGCCGATCCGGAAAAACCGGAGGGCTGCAGGCTCGAGAGGCGTTGTGCTGGTGGAGCGTTCGGGTCCTAGGAGGCCCGACGTGCTCGTGCGGCGCGGCGCTTGAGGGCGCGGCGTTCGTCTTCGCTCAGGCCGCCCCAGACTCCGGAGTCCTGACCGGTCTCAAGTGCGTACTGGAGGCAGACCTCGGTGACGTTGCAGCGAGCACACACCGACTTCGCCTTCTCGATCTGGTCCACGGCGGGGCCGGTGTTGCCTACCGGAAAGAAAAGTTCCGGGTCGGCGGTGAGGCAGGCAGCTTTGTCGCGCCAGTCCATAGGGATGCTCCTTTATTGCGGGGTGCACGGCCGATTGGCCAGAGTTGCAGGGTATGGTCCGTTGCAGGAAAAGCTCAGATCTAAACACGCTAGATAAGCTCACGTCCCTGTGAGCGTCAACCGGACCTCAAATATCGTCCCATAATAGGGGTGTCAAATCAAGAGTCTTGAACGGAATATACCTGTGAGTCAGAGAAAAGAGCCAGATCAGGACCTGTGGACGCGCCTCCGAGCGCAGGCGCGGGAGCAACGGAGGGTGCCCGGACTAGCCCTGTTCACCGGGTTGCTGGCCCTCGAAGCTGTCGCGCTGTGGGCGCTCTCGGGATGGCTGGTCTTCGAACTCCTGACGCAGACACCGGCGTCGCTCGGGGGCGGACTGGCCATCCTCGCCCTCGCCGTCATCGCGGCGGTGTGGGTGAGTGCCATCACCATCGGTGCGTTGGCGCGCCGTCCCTGGATCAGGGGCGGCGCCGTCACCTGGCAGTTGGTGCAGATCATGGTGGCGATTGGCAGCTTCCAGGGAACGTACGCCCGACCGGACGTGGGCTGGGCCATTCTTCTGCCATCGCTGGTCGTGTTGGTGCTCGCCTTCACACCGAAGATCGTCGCGGCGACGAGCCACCCCACCGAGTAGCGACTGGGTCAAGAAGGACGATCAGGCGTCGATGCCGAGCTTCTTGCGCAGGCTCGCGACGTGGCCGGTGGCCTTCACGTTGTACAGGGCGAGCTCGATGACACCCTCCTCGTCGATCACGAAGGTGGAACGCAGCACTCCGGTGACGACTTTTCCATAGAGGTTCTTCTCACCCCAGGCCGCATAGGAGCGGTGCACGTCGAGACCGGTGTCGCTCAGGAGCGGAAAATTCACGGCGTCGTGCTCCTGGAACTTCTTGAGCTTGGCCGGGGCGTCCTTGGACACGCCGAGCACCTGGTAGCCGGCGCTCTTGAGCGAGCCGAGATTGTCACGGAAATCACACGCCTGCGTGGTGCAGGCCGGGGTCATCGCGGCCGGGTAGAAGTACACCACGACCTTGCTGCCCCGCAAGTCGGACAGGGAGACGGACTCCCCGTCCTGATCGGTCAGGGTGAACAGGGGAGCTGTGTCGCCGGTTGCGAGCCGGTTGGAGTCAGTCATGACTCCACGCTAGTCGTTTGCGGGAGCTGGAGCGGTGGCGCAGCGAGCGACGACGTGAAGCGCACGAGGTAGCCGTCGGGGTCCTGAACCAGGAACTGGGTGACGTGGGCCCTGGTGTCACCGGTGTCATACCAGGTGGTTTCGGGCTGCATGAACAGGGACCGGCCTGCCGCTGCGAGGCGGGCCAGCACCGGTTCTGCGGCCGGAAGCGTCACCTGAAAATTCACTCCGCGTCCGAGGGGAGCCTCGAGGGGGCCGGAAACCCAGTTTCGACTGATGCCCACCTCCTCCAGCATGAGGTGCGCTGTTCCAAGGTTCAGGTAGGCGAAGTGTTCCGCGGGCCGGTCGTAGAGCACCTCGAAGCCGCACAGTCCCACCCAGAAAGCCAGACTGGCCGCGATATCGGTGACCAGGAGTTCGGGTACCAAGCCCGGGAAGTCGATGGGCGATGCAGAACTGTTCATACTTCAGTATGGCGGTGCCATCGCCGGGTTCCTGCCTGACCGGGCGAGCGGTTGTCAGCGGGCCGGGGCGAAGGTGGCGAGGAGACGCTGCAGGGAATCAAGGCGCACTGCACCGGTGCCGCCGAGTTCGTCGGCGGCGACGGCCTCGACGATCGCGCAGTTCGGCGCGCTGGGCAAGTGCGTGCACCCGCGGGGGCAGCGCTCGGCGATTGCGGCGAGGTCCGTGAAGGCCTTCAGGATGTTATCGGTGTTGATATGGCCGAGACCGAAGGAGCGCACCCCGGGAGTGTCGATCACCCAGCCGCGGCCGGCATCCGTTTCGAGCCGGAGCGACACGGTCGATGATGAGGTGTGCCGGCCGCGGCCGGTGACCGTGTTGACGACGCCGATGGCCCGATTGGTACCGGGCACGAGAGCGTTCACGAGCGTTGACTTGCCCACGCCCGAGTGGCCCACGAAGACCGTGTCGTGGCCGACGAGGGCTGCGGAGATGGCCTCGATCGGCATCTCGCCCTCGCTGCTCTGGAAGACGGGCAGGTCGAGGCCGGCGAAGTTGGCGAGGAACTCGGTCGGGTCGGCGAGGTCGGTCTTGGTGATGCAGAGGATGGGGGAGACCCCGGCGTCGTAGGCGGCCACCAGGTAGCGGTCGACCAGGCGGATGCGCGGTTCCGGGTTCGCCGCGGCCACCACGATGAGCATCTGGTCGGCGTTGGCAACGATCACCCGCTCCACGGCGTCCGTGTCATCGGCACTGCGGCGCAGCAGGGTGTTGCGCTCCACGATGCGCACGATGCGAGCGAGCGTGCCCTCCTCGCCCGTGGTGTTACCGACGATGTCCACCCGGTCGCCGTTCACGACGGCCTTCTTGCGCAATTCGCTGGCGCGGGCGGCCGTGACCCGGCGCTCGGTGGACAGATTCTCGTCGAGCATGACGGTGTACCGCCCACGGTCGACGGTGAGGATGCGCCCGGTCAGCGCATTCTCGTGCTGGGGCCGGGTCTTAGAGCGCGGCTTGGTGCCCTTGCGCCCGGCGCGGATGCGCACGTCTGACTCGTCATACTGCGGTTCGTCGTCGTCGGGCGTCGACCACCAGGCGTCGGCCTGGCTGTCCGCGTCGCGTATCGGCATCTAGAGCGTGGCCTCCGGGAGCATGGCGTGCCACAGCTCCGGGAACTGGGGGAGGGTCTTGGCAGTGGTGGCGATGTTCTCGACGAGCACGCCGGGAACCGCGAGGCCGATCAGGGCGCCGGCCGTGGCCATCCGGTGGTCGTCATAGCTGAGCCATTCGCCGCCGGTGAGCGGCTGCGGCACGATGTGCAGGCCGTCGGGGAGCTCGGTGACGTTGCCGCCGAGCCGGTTGATCTCGGTGGCCAAGGCTTCCAACCGGTTCGATTCGTGGTGTCGCAGATGTCCGATGCCGGTGATCGTGCTCGGTGAATCGGCCAAGGCCGCCAGGGCCACCAGGGCGGGGGCGAGCTCGCCCCCGGTGGAGAGATCGAGTTCGACACCGTGGATGCCACTGCCGGCGCTCACGGTGAGCCGATCGCCCACGTGGCTGACCGTCGCTCCGAAGAGGGGGAGCAGGGTGGCGAGGTCGGCGCCTACCTGGGTGGTGTTTTCCGGCCAGCCGGAGATGGTCACGCTCCCGCCGGCTACGAGGGCGGCCGCGAGGAACGGAGCGGCGTTGGACAGATCGGGCTCGATGTCGACCTCGGTGCCGGCAATCACACCCGGCGGCACGATCCACTCGCCGACCTCCGGACTCGTCACGCTGACGCCTCGGGAAGCGAGGGTGGCGATCGTCATCTCGATATGCGGCAGGCTCGGCAGGCGCTCGCCGGAATGACGAAGGTGCAGGCCCTTCTCGAAGCGGGAACCGGCCAGGAGCAGCCCGGAGACGAACTGGCTTGAGGCCCCGGCGTCGATGGTGACCTCGCCGCCATCGACGGCGCCGCGGCCATGCACGGTGAAGGGCAGGGCGCGGCGGCCGTCGTCGTTGATATCGGCGCCCAGTTCGCGCAGTGCTGTGATCATGGTTGACATCGGGCGGCGCCGGGCGCCGGCGTCACCGTCGAAGGTCGTGGGGCCGAGGGCGAGGGCGGCCACCGGCGGCAAGAAGCGCATGACGGTGCCGGCCAGGCCGCAGTCCACCGTCGTGGAGCCCAGCAGCTCGCCGGGAGTGATCCGCAGGTCGGAGCCGAAGGCACCAGAGCCGGGGACGGCCGTGATGGTGGCGCCCAGCTGGCGCAGGGCGTCCACCATGAGGTCGCTGTCCCGCGAGTGCAGGGGGGCGCGCAGCAGCGACGGGCCGTCCGCGAGCGCCGAGAGCACCAGCTCCCGATTCGTGAGTGACTTGGACCCGGGGAGGGTGACCGTGCAGGCCAATGGGCCGGACGCTGTGGGGGCGGGCCACCATGCGTCCACGTCAACGGGCACATTGTCGCCGTACGGGTCAAACTCCGGCTTGGAATATCTCGAGATCAACATCGGTTATCAGAATAGTCGGGATATGACGTAACGGAAGGATCCAATGGCAGAGTCAATGCTCCTGGAGCGACCCAGCAGGCTCGCGTTCAACGGCCTAGAATTGCCGGTGATGACTTCAGACATGCCCGTCAGCATCGATCCGGCCAGCACCCCGGACGACGCTCGCGAAAAGAACCGGAACCTGTTCGAAGAACAGGCACTTCCCTTTATCGACCAGCTCTACGCGGCGGCCATGCGCATGACACGCAACCCGTCTGACGCCCAAGACCTCGTGCAGGAAACCTTCGTCAAAGCCTTCGCGGCCTTTGCGCAGTACGAGCAGGGCACCAACCTCAAGGCGTGGCTCTACCGGATCTTGACGAACACCTTCATCAACCAGTACCGGAAGAAGCAGCGCGAGCCTTACCAGGGCACCATTGATGAGCTCGAGGATTGGCAGATGGGCGGGGCTCAGTCGACCACGGCCACGTCCGGGCGCTCAGCTGAGGCGGAGGCCATCGACCACCTCCCCGACAGTGCCGTCAAAGACGCCCTGCAGTCCATTCCTGAGGACTTCAGGCTTGCCGTGTACTTCGCCGACGTCGAAGGCTTCTCCTATCAGGAGATCGCCGAAATCATGAAAACACCAATCGGCACAGTAATGAGTCGCCTTCACCGAGGCCGACGGTTGCTGCGCGAGCTGTTGGCCGGTTACGCGAGCGAACGAGGACTCGGAACCGGCGCCAGTGCACAGACAAGATCCGGGAGTGAAAAATGAGCGACTGTGGATGCGAGAAGGCCAAGGCTGAACTCGAGGAATATCTGCACCATGAACTGCGCAAGGAGGAGGCTGCCGACATTCGTGAGCACCTCGCCACCTGCACCGACTGCAGCAGCGAGCATCTCGTGGGCCTGACCCTCACGGATGCCGTGCAGCGTGCGTGCAAGGAGACGGCGCCCGAGGACCTGCGCGACCAGGTTCTGCTGCGGCTGCGCGCCATCCAGTCCACGCATTAGCGGGACCTGCCGTCTGAAAGCGCACGGGCACGACAAAGCCCCTCTGCCGAAACCACGATTTCGGGAGAGGGGCTTTGTCGTACCCGCTGTTACAGGGTGAGGGCGTCGCGGATCAGCTCGGCCTGCTCAACGGCATGGCGCTTGGCGGATCCGGCGGCCGGAGACGCTGACGCCGCCCGCGAGAACACCCGCACCGGGCGCGGGCCCAATTTGTTGGTCTCCACGTAGAAGAACGGCCACGCACCCTGGTTTTCGGGCTCATCCTGAACCCAGGCGAGCTCGGCGTTGGGGTACTGGTCGGCGACGTGCTTCAGCTCGGCGCCGGGGAGCGGGTAGTACTGTTCGACGCGAACGAGGGCGATCTCGGGATCGGGATTCTTCTCGAGGTCGTTCATCAGGTCGTAGTAGAGCTTGCCGGCGAGGAACAGCACCCGCTTGACCGCTGCCTTGTCGGTGATCCGGGCGTCATCGATGACCGGCTCGAACTTGCCGCTGGTGAGTTCGGACACGGAGCTGGTCGCCCCGCGCAGGCGCAACATCGACTTGGGGGTGAAAACGATGAGCGGTCGACGCGGTCGCATGTAGGCCTGGCGGCGCAGCAGGTGAAAGTACGAGGCCGGTGTGGACGGGCGCGCCACGGTCATGTTGTTCTCTGCGCACAGCTGGAGGAAGCGCTCGATGCGCGCCGAGGAGTGGTCGGGACCCTGGCCTTCATAGCCATGCGGCAGCAGCAGCACAACGGATGAGCGCTGGCTCCACTTCTGCTCAGCTGACGAGACGAACTCGTCGATGATGGTCTGCGCTCCGTTGGCGAAGTCGCCGAACTGAGCCTCCCAGATTACGAGCGCGTCGGCACGTTCCACCGAATAGCCGTATTCGAAGCCCATGGCGGCGTACTCGCTGAGCAGGGTGTCGTAGATCCAGAAGCGGGCCTGGTTCTCCTTGAGGTTGGCCAGCGGCAACCATTCCTGGCCGTTGACGCGGTCGTGCAGCACCGCATGGCGCTGGACGAACGTGCCGCGACGGGCGTCTTGGCCGGCGAAGCGAACAGGGGTGCCTTCAACCAGGAGTGAGCCGAGCGCGAGCAGTTCACCGAAGCTCCAGTCGATGTTGCCGTTGCGGCTCATGTCGAGACGCTTCTGCAGCAGCTGCTGGAGTTTGTTGTGCACGGTGAAGCCGGCGGGCTTGTTATTGAAGGCGTCGCCGATCAGGTGGATGACCGACTCGGAGACCCCGGTGGTGGCCGGTTCGCCGGAGGCAGCCTCGGCCTCGAGTGCGCGCTTCTCGGCGTGGGCCTTGGCGGCGATCTCCGGAGTGATGATGGGGATCGATGCGGTTTGCGCGGCGTGCGTCTCCATGAATGCGCGCTCCAGGCGGTCCTGGAAGTCGCGGTGGGCATCTTCGTATTCTTCTTCGGTGATGTCGCCGCGACCGACGAGCGCTTCCGTGTAGAGCTTGCGCACGGAACGCTTGGCTTCGATCAGGTTGTACATCAACGGCTGGGTCATCGAGGGGTCATCGCCCTCGTTGTGACCGCGACGGCGGTAGCAGATGAGGTCGATGACCACGTCGCGCTTGAACTCCTGGCGGTAGGCGAAGGCGAATTCGGCGGCACGCACGACGGCCTCGGGGTCGTCGCCGTTCACATGCAGCACGGGCGCCTGAATGGTCTTGGCGACATCCGTGGAGTACACGGACGTGCGGGCGTCGCCGGGTGTCGTGGTGAAACCGAGCTGGTTGTTGACCACGATGTGAATGGTGCCGCCGACCCGGTAGCCGCGAAGCTGGGACATCTGCAGCGTTTCGAGTACGACGCCCTGTCCGGCCATCGCCGCGTCCCCATGGATGAGGATGGGCAGTGTGGAGAAGGTGCCGATGGGCTTACGGTCCTGCTTGGCGCGCACGATGCCTTCGAGTACGCCGTCGCCGGCCTCGAGGTGGCTGGGATTGGCGGCGAGGGAGACCGGGATCTCCGCCCCGTCTTCGCCGCGGAACGTGCCCGTGGTGCCGAGATGGTACTTCACGTCGCCCGAACCGTGCACAGTGCGCGGGTCCTGTGTGCCCTCGAACTCACGGAAGATCTCGCCGTAGGTCTTGCCGGCGATGTTGGTGAGCACGTTCAGGCGCCCGCGGTGCGCCATGCCGATGGCGACCTCGTCGAGGCCCTGCTCAGCCGCGCTTTGCAGAATGGAGTCCAGCAGCGGAATGGTGCATTCCCCGCCCTCGAGGCTGAAGCGTTTCTGGCCCACATACTTGGTCTGCAGGAACGTTTCGAAGGCTTCGGCCTCGTTGAGTTTGCCGAGAATGCGCATCTGCTCGAGGTGGGTGGGCTTGACGTAGGTCTTTTCCATCTTGCCCTGCACCCACTTGCGCTGTGCCGGATCCTGGATGTGCATGTACTCGATGCCCGTGGTGCGGCAGTACGAGTCACGCAGGACCCCGAGGATGTCGCGCAGCAGCATCAGGCGCTTGTCGCCGAATCCGCCGGTCACGAAGGAACGGTCCAGGTCCCAGAAGGTGAGCCCGTGGGTGGCGATGTCGAGGTCGGGATGAGAGCGCTGCTTGTACTCCAGCGGGTCGATGTCAGCCATCAGGTGGCCGCGCACGCGGAACGAGTTGATGAGCTCCTGAACGCGGGCGGTCTTGTCGACGGCGCTCGCAAGGTCGACGCTGATGTCCGGGGCCCAGTGGATGGGCTCGTACGGGATGCGCAGGGCCGAGAAGATCTCTTCGTAGAAGTTGTGCTGGCCGATGAGCAGCTCGTGCACGATCTTCAGGAATTCGCCCGAACCGGCCCCCTGGATGACGCGGTGGTCATAGGTGCTGGTGAGCGTGATGGTTTTCGAGATGGCCAGGCTGGTGAGCGTCTTGATGCTCGCGCCCTGAAACTCAGCCGGGTAGTCCAGGGCGCCGGCACCGATGATGCAGCCCTGGCCCTTCATCAGCCGTGGTACGGAATGAACAGTGCCGATGCCGCCCGGGTTGGTCAGTGACAGGGTCGCGCCGGAGAAATCATCCGCTGTGAGCTTGTTCAGGCGTGCCCGGGTGACCAGGTCTTCGTAGGCGGTGAGGAACTCGCCGAAGGTCATCGTGTCGGCGCGCTTGATCGCCGGAACAAGGAGGGCGCGGGTGCCATCGGGCTTGGGCATGTCGATGGCCAGTCCCATGCCGATGTGGGCGGGGGCGATGACGGAGGGCTTGCCGTTGACTTCGTCGTAGTACACGTTCTGGCTCGGAAACATCTTGAGGGCGCGGATCAGAGCCCAGCCGATGAGGTGGGTGAACGACACTTTTCCGCCGCGGGCACGCTTCATGTGGTTGTTCATCACGATGCGATTGTCGATGAGCAGCTTGGCTGGGATCGTGCGCACGCTCGTGGCGGTGGGCACGGTGAGGCTGGTCGCCATATTGGCGGCGAGGGCCTTGCCCATGCCGCGCAGGGGGGTGACCACGTCTTCGGCGACGGGAGCTTCGGCGTTGGTGACGATCTGCATGGGGCTGGTCACCGGCGCATCGGCGGGAACCGGAACCGGCTTCGGGGCAAGCGACGTCGTGCGTGCGGTGGGCTGGGCTGATCCGGTGTCGGTCGGCACCGGTGCGGCGGGCGCCGGGGTCGGTGCCGCGGGCACGGTCGGAGCAGCGGGAGCGGCAGCTGTCGGCGCGGCGTCGGGCGTCGTCGCGGTGTTGGCGGTCTGGTGGTAGCTTTCCAGCACGGGCCACCAGGATTCGTCCACCGAATTCTTGTCAACAAGATACCGTTCGTACAGCTCGTCAACGAGCCACTCGTTCGCTCCGAATTCGCCCGACGTTTTTTCGTCAGAAGCTCCACCGGTTACCTGGCTTGACACCGTCAGATCGCCCACTCTCCGCGTTGATTTTGGATGTCCCTGGCGAAGACCATCGCCGGGTCAGTCTGCATACCAAGCCTAATCCCATTAGAACCGGCTGCGTTCACCCGCGCCACGGGATAGCGTTCTGGTATGCGGTTCTCTGGAACAACCCCGGCAAATGACCTGACGTACTCCGATGTCTTCCTGGTACCGGGCCAATCTTCGGTGCGCAGTCGCATGGACGTTTCGCTGGCTCCGGGCGACGGCACCGGTGCGACGCTGCCCCTCGTCTCGTCCAACATGAACTCGGTCACCGGCCCACGCCTGGCTGCCACTCTCGCCCGGCGCGGCGGTCTCGGGGTGCTGCCGCAGGACATGCACCTGCAAGATCTCGATGCGGCTATTCGCTGGGTGAAGGCGCAGTCCGCGCGCTTTGACACGCCCTTCGTGTTCGGCCCCGACGACACCGTGGAGATGGCGCTGCGGCAGGTGCCCCCCGTTGACGGCCAGGGCATCCTCATCCACGACAACAGGGGAGAGTACCTCGGCTGCATCGTGGCCTCGCGCCTGCGCACGGCCCTCGGCGATGCGCGCCTCGGGGACCTGCTGCACGGTTCGCTGCCGTCCCTGGATGCCGACGACGTGGATGGACCCCGCCGCGCCTTCGATCTGATGACCGAGGCGGACATCGATTTCGCCCCGGTACTGCACCACGGTCTGGTCGTCGGCACCCTCAGCCGCAAGAGCGCCCTTCGCTCCACCCTCTACGAGGCCGCCCTCGATGGGCGGGGTCGCCTCAAAGTCGCCGCCGCCATCGGAATCAACGGCGATGTCGCCACAAAGGCCCGAGCCCTGGCCGCTGCCGGCGTCGACGTGCTCGTGATCGACACCGCTCACGGGCATCAGGACGGCATGGTCGACGCTCTCAAAGCGGTCGCCGATCTCAACCTCGGGCTGCCGATCGTGGGCGGCAACGTGGTGACAGCGGAGGCCGTGCGTGACCTCGTCACGGCGGGCGCCACGATTGTGAAAGTGGGAGTGGGCCCTGGGGCGATGTGCACCACCCGCATGATGACCGCCGTCGGGCGCCCCCAATTCTCCGCCGTACTCGAAACGGCCGCGGCGGCCGCCGAGCTCGGTGCCCATGTGTGGGCCGATGGCGGTGTGCGCTATCCCCGCGACGTTGCCCTCGCGCTTGCCGCCGGTGCGGCCTCGGTCATGATCGGCTCCTGGTTCGCCGGCACGACCGAGGCGCCGGGCACCCTGAACACGGATGCCGACGGTCGCCTCTACAAGGAAAGCTGGGGGATGGCCTCGACCAAGGCCGTGCAGGTGCGCTTCGATCGGCTCGACGCCTATGAGCTGGCCCGCAAGACCCTGTTCGCTGAGGGCATCTCGAGCTCCAGGATCTACCTCGATCCGCTGCGTCCCTCCGTTGAAGACCTGCTCGACATGATCACGTCGGGAGTGCGCAGCTCGTTCACCTACGCCGGGGCGACGTCCGTGTCCGACTTCCACGAGAAAGCGCATGTGGGGTTGCAGTCCGCTGCCGGGTACGAAGAGGGCAAAGCGCTGCCGGTGTCCTGGTAGCCCCGGATCCCGCTTATAGCAGGGCGGATTCGGCTATAGTGGGGTAATAATGGACGACCCTCCTTCACCTGAATCTCCCAGTCATAAACCCGTCTCGCTGATCACGTCGGACAGCGGCGGTGGCCATGTTTGAGTGGGTCATGCTCGGGTTGGGCCTGATCTTGACCCTCGGCACCGGCATCTTCGTGGCGAGCGAGTTCGCACTGGTCAATCTCGATCGCTCGGAACTTGAGGCTCGCCGCGATCGGGGTGAAACGCGCCTGGGACTCACCATCGCGGCGCTCAAGATCACCTCGACACACCTCTCCAGCGCCCAGCTGGGCATCACCCTGACCACCCTGCTGACCGGTTACACCATGCAGCCGGCCCTGACCACGATGCTGACCGGGCCGCTCACGAGCGCCGGGGTGCCCACCGGCGCCGTGCCGGCCATTGCGACCACGGTGGCCGTCGTCGTGGCGACCCTGCTGTCGATGATCATCGGTGAACTGGTGCCCAAGAACTTCGCCCTGGCCCTGCCGATCCGCACCGCGAAGCTCGTCGTTCCACTGCAAACCCTGTTCACGACTGTGTTCAAGCCCGCCGTGCTGGTGCTCAACGGCAGTGCCAACGGCCTGCTGCGCGCCGTGGGAATCGAACCGAAGGAAGAGCTTTCCGGCGCTCGCTCGGCCGAGGAACTGTCGTCCCTCGTGCGGCGCTCTGCGAGCGCGGGTTTGCTGGAGAAGGACACGGCGACCCTCTTGCACCGCACGCTGCTTTTTTCCGGACACACGGCATCCGATGTGATGACGCCCCGGCCGCGCGTCGCGGTCGTATCGCGCACGGACACGGCCCAGACCGTGATCGAACTCACCCGGCAGACCGGCTACTCGCGTTTTCCGGTGATCGACGAAAGCGCCGACGACGTGGTCGGGATCGTGCATGTGAAGCAGGCGGTCGCCGTGCCGCGGCACCGGCGAGCGGATGTGCCGGTGTCGGCGCTGCAGACCGAGGCGGTGCGCGTTCCCGAAACCATGAAACTGGACGGGCTGCTCGGAGAGCTGCGCGGGCGGGGCTACCAGATGGCGATCGTGGTGGACGAGTACGGCGGAACCGCTGGCGTCGCCACGCTGGAGGACCTGGTCGAGGAAATCGTGGGCGAGGTCGCGGACGAGCACGACCGCACCCGAGCCGGCGTCGTACGTTCGCCGGACTCCCTGACATTCCCCGGCATGTTGCGTCCCGATGAGCTGCTCGAACGGGCCGGGCTGACCGTGCCCGAGGACGGGCCTTTTGAGACCGTGGCCGGATTCGTGATGAGCGAACTCGGCCGCCTCCCCGTCGTGGGCGACACGGTCGGGATCGAGGGTGGAGAACTGAAGGTGGAGCGACTGGACGGTCGCCGCATCGATCGATTGCGGTTCACCCCGCACACGGGACCGGACAACGCCGGAGGAGGTGACCAGCATGAGTGATTGGGCAGGAATCGCCTGGCTCGTCGTGCTGCTCGCGGCCAACGCCTTCTTTGTCGGCGCTGAATTCGCGGTCATCTCAGCACGCCGTTCACAAATCGAGCCGCTGGCCGAGGCGGGCAAACGCAGTGCGAAAACAGCGTTGTGGGCCATGGAACACGCCACGCTCATGCTGGCCACGACGCAGCTCGGCATCACCGTCTGCTCGCTCTTGATCCTGAACGTGTCCGAGCCGGCGATCCACCACCTGCTCGAGGTTCCGCTCGGTCTGACCGGGCTTTCGCCGGAGGTGATCAGCACGGTGGCGTTCCTGGTGGCGCTTGTTCTGGTCTCGTACCTGCATGTGGTTTTCGGAGAGATGGTGCCCAAGAACCTGTCGTTCTCGGTGCCCGACCGGGCAGTGCTCATCCTGGCGCCACCGCTGGTGTTCATCGGACGTATCTTTTCACCGGTGATCGTGGCGCTGAACGCGACCGCGAACGGCGTTCTGCGGCTGTTCGGCGTGCAGCCCAAGAACGAGGCCACGAGTACCTACACGCTCGATGAGGTAGCCACGATCATCACCCAGTCCACCCGGGAAGGCGTGCTGTTCGACGGAACCGGGGCGCTCACCGCCACGTTCGAATTCACCACCCGCAAGGTCAAAGACGTCGCGGTTCCCATCGGCGGGATCATCAGCCTGCCGGAGTCGGCGACACCGGCCGATGTGGAGAAGGCGGTCACCCGACACGGTTTCTCGCGTTACGTCTTGCTGGACGAAGCCGGAGAGCTGACCGGATACGTGCACCTGAAAGACGTCTTGGACCTGGAATCCGCCGACTACCAGAAGCCGATACCGGGCAAGCGCATCCGCCAGCTGGCTTCGATCTTCGAGGACACCGATCTGGAGGACGCCCTCGCCACCATGCGGCGCTCGGGAGCGCACCTCGCGCAATCGTTCACCGAACTCGGCGAAACCACCGGGGTGCTCTTCCTCGAAGACATCATCGAAGAACTCGTCGGCGAAGTGCAGGACGCCACCCGCCGCGAGTGATGCGGACCGGACCGGTCTGCGCAGGGATTGCGGTCCGGCCCGGTCGACGGGTCCGAGTTCAGGCGTGTGCCAGCGGCCAGCGAGCCCGGTCGAATTGCGCCGGCCAATAATCGAGGGTGACCCCGAGCTCGTGGGCGGCCAACAGCGGGAAACGCGGGTTGCGCATCAGCTCGCGGGCGAGCATCACCGCATCGGCACTGCCGGAGGCCACGATCTCTGCAGCCTGGGCGGGCGTCGTGATGAGTCCGACGGCACTGACCCGCACCGCCGCCTGCTGCTTCACATATCGGGCGAAGGGCACCTGGTACCCCGGCGCGAGCGGGATTGTGACGCCGCCGATGTTGCCGCCGCTGGACACGTCGAAGAAATCCGCACCGGCGGCGGCGGCCCAGCCGGCCACGGTGGCGGTCTGGACTTCATCCCAGCCACCGGCCGCGTAATCCGTCGCGGAGAACCGCACGAAGAGTGCCTTCTGCTCGCCGATCTCGCGGCGCACCGCGACGATGATGCGCAACAGCAGCCGCGCGCGGTTCTCGAGCGAGCCGCCGAATTCATCGGTGCGCAGGTTGCTCAGCGGCGACAGGAACTGGTGCACGAGGTACCCGTGCGCCGCGTGGATCTCGACCACGTCGAAGCCGGCATGCACCGCTCGACGGGCGGCGGCGGCGAAGTCGGCAATGACATCTTCAATGCCCGCCAGATCGAGTGCCTGAGGCGGGGCGTAGCCGGTGAACGGCACGGTGGAGGCGGACACGGTCTGCCAGCCGCCGTGCGCCGTTGTCATGGTGCCGCGGTGTTCGGTACCCCAGGCCGGCCAGACGGAAGCCTTTCGGCCGGCGTGTGAGAGCTGGATACCGGCCTGCACGCCCTGTGAGTGCATGAACGCGGTGATCCCGGCCCACGCGGCCGCCTGTTCCTCGTTCCAGAGGCCGGTGTCCTTGTCGGAGATGCGTCCCTCCGGACTCACCGCCGTCGCCTCCGCAACGACGAGGCCGGCACCGCCGGTGGCGAGCGCGCCCAGGTGCACACGATGCCAGTCGGCTGGCACACCGTCGCGGGTTTCGATCGAGTACTGGCACATCGGAGCGGCCCACAGGCGGTTGCGCATGGTGACGCCTCGCACGGTGAGAGGGGCGAAGAGAGCGGACACGTGGTTCCTTCAAAGATGTTTCGCGCATGAATCGCAGGTTTGCTGCGGCTGGTCATCTGCAGTCCAACTCCAAACAACCTATCGTGGGGGCATGGTGAAACCTCGGGGATGGCTGGAATGGAACACCGAACAGGCACGCGAATGGATCGCCATACCCGGTGCAGAAGATGACAAGTACAGCCGGGGCGTGCTCGGCATGCAGACCGGATCGAAGGACTATCCCGGCTCTGCCGTGCTCGGAGTGGAGGGGGCCGTCCGCACCGGAGTCGGCATGGTTCGCTATCTTGGACCGCGGTTGGCAACGTCGCTCGTGCTGCAGCGTCGACCTGAAGTCGTCACGATGCCCGGGCGGGTGCAGGCCTGGCTGCTCGGTTCCGGAATCAACGCCGCCAGCCGAACCGACAGCGTCAGGGCGGCCCTTGACGCGGCGCTCGCCGAAGGACTCCCCACCCTGTGCGACGCCGGAGCGCTGGACCGGGTGGGTCCCGCCCGCGTCGACGGCGCTCTTCACGGCCCCGTCGTGATCACACCGCATTACCGGGAACTCGCCGGGCTGCTGAAGGATCGGCCGGGCAGCCGTCAGGTTTCAGCGACGCAGATTGCCGCGTCACCGGCCGAATGGGCGACCCGAGCGGCGGATCTTCTCGGCGTGACCGTGTTGCTCAAGGGCGGCGTCACTCGCATCGCGTCGCCCGCAGGGGCTCGACTGATGGTGTCTGCCGGTCCGTCCTGGCTGGCAACTGCCGGTACCGGCGACGTGCTGGGCGGAATCCTGGGTGCGCTGATGGCCACGAATTCTGCTCGAATCACTGCGGATGCCGATGCGTTGGCCGCCCTCGCGGCGACCGCGGCCCTGATTCACGCCCGCGCGGCCGACGTCGCGGCGGCCGGGGGACCGATTGCCGCCCTCGACGTGGCTGAGGCTGTTCCGGTCGTGATGCGGGCACTGTTCACTCCGACCGTGGAGGGCCGGCACTAGAGGGCCGGCGGCGGTGCTGCCGCTACAGTGAAAACGTGCCGCGACTCATCTACCGACCGATCGTGCTGTGGAGTGCTTTCGTGTTCGTGCACGTCGTCATTGTGCTGCTCGCGATCTTCGGTCCGGGCAACCCTTTGGGCGATATCGCCGTGGTCTACCGGGGCTGGGCGGAAGGGTTGCGCAGCGGCACGATCATGGGCGTCACGACCCCGTTCGTCTACCCCGTGCTCGCCATGCTGCCGATCGGGGCAGCCCTCGTGCTCGGCAGCGAAATCTACGTCTACACGTGGTTCCTGCTGGCCGCCGTCGTCGACGCAGTGGCCTTCTTCGTGCTCGTTCGAAGGGGCCGTCTGCACCGGCTGCGGGCCGCGTGGTGGTGGCTGGGCTTCCAGCTGTTGCTCGGACCGATAGCCCTCGCCCGCATCGATTCCATCACCGTGCCGGTCGCCATCATCGGCCTGCTCTGGCTGGGCAGTCGCCCGTTTTGGGGAACCGCGTTGCTCGTACTGGCGACCTGGGTGAAGATCTGGCCGGCTGCGGTGATCGCCGCACTGTTCGTGGTGTGGTCCAAGCGATGGCGGATGCTGCTGCTCGCGGCTACGATCAGCGCCGGCATCCTCGTGTCCGCCCTGGCCCTGGGTAGCGGCGGCACTGTGTTCAGCTTCGTGGCAGCGCAGACCGGGCGCGGCATCCAGATCGAATCACCCGTGGCCGGTTTCTGGATGTGGCTCACGGCACTGCAGCTGCCGGGCTATTCGCTCTATTACGACACGGAGATCCTCACCTTCCAAGTGGCCGGTCCCGGCGTGAATGCCGCGAGCGCGCTGATGACCCCGCTGCTGGCCCTGATGGCGGGAATCGTGGTGTTACTGGGAGTTCGGGCGACGCGAGCGGGGGCGGCCTTCGTGACCGTGTTCCCGCCGCTCGTGCTGGCGCTCACGGTGACTCTCATCGCCTTCAACAAGGTGGGCTCCCCGCAGTTCATGACCTGGCTGGCGGCGCCGATCATCCTCGGCCTGGTGTGGCACGGTTCGCAGTGGCGCACGCCGGCAACGTTCGCGCTGGTGATGGCTGCTCTGACCCAACTGGTCTACCCGTATTTCTACGACTGGCTGCTCGTGGCGGACCCGACGCTGGTCTTCGTGCTCACGGTGCGAAACCTGCTGGAGTTCGTGCTGCTGGGCTGGGCGGTGCGGAAGTTGTGGTCGTACGATCGCAAGGACGAACCTTCACCACACACTTAGGAGTTCTTATGCTCGTTGCATTCTCGGTTGCCCCGTCCGGTTCGCAAGATGACGCCGGCTCGGTGCACAACGCCGTGGCCGCCGCGGTCAAGGTCGTGCGGGACTCCGGCCTGCCCAACCACACCGATTCCATGTTCACCACCATCGAGGGCGACTGGGACGAGGTCTTTGCCGTGATCAAGGCGGCGACGGATGCGGTCGGCGCGTACGGGCCGCGGGTCTCCCTCGTGCTCAAGGCCGACATCCGCCCGGGACATTTCGGCGAACTCGCCGGCAAGGTGGAAAGACTTGAGGCGGCGCTGGAGGCCGGCGCGAAGTAGAAACCAGCGCGCGGGATTCTTTTTGCTTTCCGGTCGACGACGGTCAGACTTGAGAGATGGAACACACGATGACAGCGGCCGTCCTGACGAGGTTCGGCGCTCCGGACGTACTCGAGGTATGCCGCGACTGGCCCCGGCCGCGGCCGCAGCACGGCGAGGTCCTCGTTCAGGTGACCGCTGCCGCAGTGAACAACACCGACATTTGGACCCGCGAGGGCGCCTACGGGCTGCCTGAAGATCCGAACGCCAAGGCGGGCTGGCTGGGTGACTTCGCGTTTCCGCGGATCCAGGGCGGGGACATTGCGGGTGTCGTGGTGGAGGTCGGAGCGGGAGTGTCCGACGACGTGATCGGTCGCCGCGTGCTCGTGGACCCGGCGATCTACGGGTCCGACGAGGATGATGCCGCCCCAGTGGGATACCTCGGCAGCGAAGCCGACGGCGGCTTCGCCGAATACGTAGCCGTTGACGCGAGCCATGCCCACGACGTGAACGAGTCCCCGCTCTCTGACGCGCAACTGGCCTGCCTGCCGGTGGCCTTCGGAACGGCCATGGCCATGCTCGACCGCGCTGGCCTCCAAGCCGGTGAAACGGTGCTGGTGACCGGGGCTTCCGGCGGAGTGGGGCTCGCGCTGGTGCAGCTCGCTTCGGCCCTCGGGGCGCAGGTCGTGGCGATTACGAGCGGGTCGAAGGGTGACACGGTACTGGCGGCCGGGGCATCCGCTGTCGTCAACCGGGATGAATCGGACGTTCCCGCGCAGATCGCCGCCGCGGCGCCGGATGGTCTGCACCTGGTGGCGGACATCGCAGGCGGGGCGGGGGTGGCGAGCCTGATGCCGCTGCTGCGCACCGGAGGACGCTGGGTGATCGCCGGCGCCGTGGCCGGGCCGGTGATCGAATTCGACCTGCGCCGCCTGTACCTGAACAATGTTCACCTGATCGGGTCGTCGATGCACACGCGGGTGCACTTTCGCCGCCTGGTCGATCTGGCGCGTACCGGGAGCCTGCGGCCGCACATCAGCAGCACCTATGACCTCACCGACATCGCGGCGGCGCAAGAGGAGTTCGTGGCCCGCCGCCACATCGGCAAGATCGTGCTGCTGCCCGGCTAGCCCTCCGTTCCTTCGTCGCCCCCTCTGCCCAATGGCGGGCGGCGAGCTGCCATCTTGTGCCCCTTGCCCGCACTCCATGAGGCGGATACTGTCGACTCGCGGGTGACAAGCCACCTTCCGGTCGGCAGGGTCACTCGGGGCGTGGATGGGGCGTGGGTAGGGTATCGGTGTGGGGCTCGGACGAGGATTCAGACGGTTGTGGGCTGGCAACGCTGCCGGCAATCTGAGCGACGGCATCGTCTTCGTCGCGATTCCCCTGCTGGCCGCATCACTGAGCAACGACGCCGTTCTCATCGCGGGGCTCGCTGCGGTGTATGCCGGCGTCAGACTCCTGGTGGTGGTTCCGGTCGGGGTGTACGTCGATCGACTCGATCGTCGCACGATGCTCTGGACCAGCAACGCGGCACGGGCTGCGTTGCTGCTGGGCCTGGCCGCCCTGTTCGCCGCCGGGCACGGATCGCTGCTGCTGCTCTACGTCGTGTTGGCCGGCCTGGGCGTGCTGGAGACAGCGGCCGACAACGCGGCCCTCTCCATCCTGCCTTCGGTCGTGTCATCCCGGGGGCTCGACCGGGCCAACAGCCGAATCTCGGCAGCGCAGCTCGTGGCCGACGAATTCGCCGGTCCACCACTGGGGGGAGTGCTGTTCGCGGTCGCTGCCGCGCTGCCCGTTCTTGCAGCCGGCGGATTCTATGCCGCGGCGAGCATATTCTTTCTGGCCCTGCCGAGACGAGCCGGCGCCGGCACGCCGATGCTGCCGCGCCGGTCGGTCTATCGCGAAGCGCGTGACGGCGCAGTCTGGTTACGACGGCATCGTCTGCTGGGCGGGCTGGCCGTGGTGGGCGGGCTCGCGAGCGTGGCCTACATGATGCCGTTCTCGGTGCTGGTGCTCTATGCGCAGCGGATGCTCGGCCTGGATGCTGCGGGGTACGGCGTCATCCTGGCGGTTTCTGCGCTCGGCGGGCTGGTGGGCTCGTTCGTCACGGCACCTCTGCGTTCTCGCCTCGGTTACGGCGGCGCGATTGTCGGGAGCCTCGCGCTTGGGGCCGCATCAATGGTCGCCCTGGCGCTCACAAAGTCGGCCTGGGTCGCCGCGGCGCTGCTTTCCGCCTACATCCTGCACGCCGTCGTGTGGGGGATCTGCGTGAGTTCGCTGCGGCAACGGCTGGTGCCCGACTCGCTGCGAGGGCGCGTCAATGCCTCGAGCAAGGTGGTCGGCCTCATCGGCCTCACACTCGGTGCGCTCGCGGGCGGCCTCCTCGCGACGACGTGGGGGTTGTCCGCCCCCTTCCTGGCGAGCGGGGTCGTTTTCCTGCTCTGTGCTCTGGTCGCCCATGCGCTGTTTCGACCCGGAAAAGAGTGACCCAAGCATGTCGTGACTGCCACGCCTGACCGATCCCCGTGGCGAATTCAGGAAATGCGCGCCAAACGGATGCGGCAGTCTTCGGAGCAGCACTGCCGCCGGGGTCGCGCGTGCTCGATTTCCTGATTTGGCCACGCGGGGTCTTGCACGTGTCAGGAGCGATCACTATATTAACGTTTATCGTTAATAATCACGGGGGAGCACGCATGACTGACAGGGCCGAGCGGCGCGATACCCGAACCCTGTTGATGATGCAGGGTGGCGCAGTCATCTATGCCGGTTGCTCGTTCGCGCTCGCTGCCGTCATGATCTACATCGTGATCAGCGCTGCTGTCTCGGGGGGAGGTTCGGCCATCACGCTGCCCGTCGGCGGACCGGCTACACAGTTCGACCTGCCCGGGATGGTGCCGCCGTTCTCCGATGCGCAATTCACGGAGATCGAGTTCACCGCTTCACGCCTCAGCTTCGGCGCCTCGATTCTCTATTACGCACCGCGGGCACTGACCCCGCTGGCGCATGGCATCGTCGCGATCGCCATCATGGTGCTGGTGGGCCAGGTGCGCGCGGGTGCACCGTTCGGTCGTGGTGTCGTTCGCGGCCTGGTCGTCTCCGCGCTCACCATTGCGGTCATCGGCAGCCTCAACCAGATCCTGTTCGGGTACGGGGTGAGCCTGGCCCGCTGGGAGCTGCTCGGAGAGACGGGGTTGCTCGGCGGCTACATCCCGACGACGACGTTCGATTTTGCACCCATCTTCATCGGATTCGCGCTGGCGGTCGTCGCGCGGGTCTTCACGGTGGGGTCACAGCTTCAACATGAAACTGCGGGCCTCGTGTAGTGGGCAGTCCGGAGGACGGCCCCACCGGCATCCACTGCCGCCTCGACGAGTTGCTGGCCGAACGCGGCATGACGCTCACCCGGTTGAGTGAGCTGGTCGGCTTGAGCATCGTCAACCTGTCGGTTCTCAAGAACGATCGGGCCAGGGCCATCCGTTTTTCGACCCTGCAGTCCGTCTGCGCCGCCCTGGACTGCGAAGTCGGTGATCTGCTTGTGGCAGTTCCAGAGTAGAAGAGTCCGCGAATTCAGGAAATGCGCGCCAAACGGATGCGGCCGTGCGCGGGGAGGAGCGCTCTGGAGCGGAAGGTGGCGACCCGGCCACCCGGTCAGTCGAAGTTGAGGCTGAGCTTGCGGAGAAGGCCGGACAGACGGTCCTGCTCGGCGGCGGTGAGAGTGCGCAGCAGCTCGGCTTCGGCATCGACCAGGCGGGTGATCGCGGCGTCCACCCGGGTGAGTCCGGCAGGCGTCATGCCGACGAGAATTCCTCGCCCGTCATGGGGATCCGTGTGCCGAGTGACCAATCCGCGTCCGACGAGGCCATTGATCCGGTTCGTCATCGTTCCGCTCGAGACAAGCGTCTGCTGCAAGAGCGCCTTAGGACTGAGCTCATAGGGCGAGCCGGCCCGGCGAAGAGCCGACAACACGTCGAATTCCCAGGATTGCAGCTCTGACCGGGAAAAGGCCGTGCGCCGGGCCCGGTCCAGATGCTTCGCGAGCCGGGCGACCCGGGACAGCACCTGGAGCGGCGCGAAGTCCAGATCCGGGCGCTCGCGCAGCCACGAATCCACTATTCGGTCGACTTCATCATGGCCAGGCATGACCCTATTATCCCGGTTGAGGGAGTGGGGGAGCGTGCAGGTGCCCGTCATCTGGCACACTTGGAACTATCGTCGCCTCATAATCGACGTCTTCCGCCGTGGTGTAATGGCAGCACGACAGCCTTTGGAGCTGTTAGGTCTAGGTTCGAGTCCTGGCGGCGGAGCACTCATTCTGTACGCGAATACGTAAAGAGGAACCCCGTGACCGACGCCCACCTCGCCATTATTGTGCTCGCCGCCGGCCAGGGCACCCGCATGAAGTCCAGCCTGCCCAAGCTGTTGCATCCCCTCGCTGGGCAGCCGATCGTGAGCCACGTGCTCGCCACGGCCCGCGCTCTGGATGCCGCCCACGTCATCACCGTCGTGCGTCACGAACGTGACAGCCTCGCCACACTTGTGGCCGAGGATCTGCCGGCCAGCATCATCGTCGACCAGGACGAGATTCCCGGTACCGGACGAGCCGTGGAGCAGGCCGTGGACGCCCTCCCCGCCGATTTCGACGGTGACGTCCTCGTGATCAACGGCGACGTTCCGCTGCTCGATGCCGCCACACTGGCCTCCTTCCTCGCCGCGCACCGCGCCAGCGCCGCCGCCGGCACCGTCATGTCGGCCTATCCGGAGGATTCCGCCGGCTACGGGCGCATCGTCCGCTCGGCCGCAGGTGACTTCGATCGCATCGTGGAGCAGAAAGACGCCGACGAAACCGAGCGGGCGATCACCGAGATCAACGCGGGCGTGTACCTGTTCGGCCTGGTCGCGCTGCGCGAGCAGCTTGCCCAGATCACCACGGAGAACGTGCAGGGCGAGAAATACCTCACCGACGTGATCGGCTTGCTGCGCCGGGCCGGTGCCGCCGTGAGCGCTGTTCCGGTCGCCGAGGCCTGGCTCGTCGCCGGCATCAACGACCGCGCCCAGCTGAGTGAAGCCGCCCTGGCGTTGAACCGGCGCATCGTTCGCGGCTGGCAGCTCGCCGGAGTGACGATTCAGGACCCGGCCACGACGTGGATCGACGTCACAGCCACTCTCGCGCCCGACGTCACGATTCTTCCCGGCACGCAGATCCAGGGTGCCACCGTGGTGCAGACCGGTGCCATCATCGGCCCCGACACCACCCTGCGAGACTGCGAGGTGGGCGAGAACGCGCTTGTGAACCGCACCGACGCGACCCTCGCCGTGATCGCGGCCGGGGCATCCGTCGGCCCGTTCTCTTACCTGCGTCCGGGAACCCTTCTCGGTGCCGACGGCAAGATCGGCGCGTTCGTGGAGACGAAGAACGCCACGATCGGCGCCGGCACCAAGGTGCCGCACCTCAGCTACGTCGGGGACGCGGTGGTGGGCGAAGGCTCCAACATCGGTGCTGGAACCATCTTCGCCAATTACGACGGCGTCAATAAGCACCACTCGACCATCGGTTCGCATGTGCGCACGGGATCGCACAACGTCTTCGTTGCGCCGGTTACCATTGGGGACGGGGCGTATACGGGAGCGGGCACGGTCGTTCGAAAGAACGTTCCGGTGGGGGCGCTGGCCATCAATGTGGCACCGCAACGCAACATGGACGGCTGGGTCCATGCCAACCGCCCGGGAACAGCCGCCGATACGGCGGCGACCAACAGCACCAGCACCACTGAGAGCGGAGAATAAGTGTCTGAAATCAAGACCAGCGGCGATAAGCGACTTGTATTGGTCTCGGGGCGCGCGCATCCACAGCTCGCCATCGACATCGCCACGGAGCTCGGCTCTGAACTCCTGCACACCGACGCACGCACCTTCGCCAACGGCGAGCTGTATGCCCGTTTCGACGAAAGCGTGCGTGGCTCGGACGCCTTTGTGATCCAGTCCCACACAGCCCCCATCAACGAGTGGCTGATGGAACAGCTCATCATGGTGGACGCCCTCAAGCGCGCCTCCGCCAAGCGCATCACCGTTGTCGCCCCGTTCTACCCGTATTCCCGTCAGGACAAGAAGGGTCGTGGCCGCGAGCCGATCTCCGCCCGCCTCGTCGCCGACCTGTTCAAGGTGGCCGGTGCCGACCGCATCATGTCGATCGACCTGCACGCCGCCCAGATCCAGGGATTCTTCGACGGCCCCGTGGACCACCTCTTCGCCATGCCGGTGTTGCTCGAGCACTTCCGTGAGAAGCTCGACCCGGCCACCCTCACCATCGTGTCGCCCGACATGGGCCGCGTGCGTGTGGCCGACATTTGGAGCGACCGCCTCGGAGTGCCGCTGGCCATCATCCACAAGCGTCGCGACCCGCTGGTGCCGAACCGCGTTTCCGTGCATGAGATTGTCGGCCAGGTCGAAGGCCGCGTCTGCCTGCTCGTGGACGACATGATCGACACCGGTCGCACCATCGCCCTCGCCGCTGAAGCCCTGCGTGAGGCCGGCGCGATCGGCGTCGTCGTCGCCGCCACCCACGCCGTGTTCAGCGACCCGGCCGTTGACATGCTGCAAAACCCCGCCATCTCGGCTGTTGTCGTCACCGACACCCTGCCGATTCCGATGGAGAAGCGCTTCCCGACGCTCACCATCCTGCCGATCGCTCCGCTATTGGCTCGCGCCATTCACGAGGTGTTCGACGAGGGTTCCGTCACGTCGATGTTCGACGGCGCAGCTTAGCCCCGACTGCGGCGCCAGGGTCGGCCCGGGCGTTCCTGGCCGCAGCGCTCAGGCGCGGCCGAGGACCTCGGTGAGCACGCGACGGATGGCGTCGGCTCGCGCGATGAGGCCGTGGGCGCCTACCGGCTCAGCGCCGGCCACGAGCCGGGCCAGCCCCGCCACACCGAGATGCATGGTCGTCGATATATTCACGTCGCCGCCGCGCAGGGTGAGGACCACGGTGTCAGCGTCACCGAAGGCATCCCAACCGGGATCATCTGTGAGGTCGCGCCGGGCTGAGAGCTCGAGCCACCCGCCGTCGTGCAGCACCCGGGCGGCATAGGTGAGCCGCGCACCGTCGATCTCGACCCGGCCATCGGCAAGGAAGGAACGGGCTCCCCACGGCGGGTAATCGATGAAGCCGGCCAGTTCAGGGATGCCGGATTGCCCGGGCAGCGGCAGGCCGACGGTGAGCGAGAGGGCCAGCTCCGACCCCGCCACCTGGGTGACGAGGTTCTCCACGTAGCGGATACCGGCAGCCGGCTCCGTCATCGCCGTACAGGTTTCATCCGCCGGCACGCCGTTCTGAGTCTGAGCGGCGAGGTAGCGTCGTGCGTCCCGGTATCCCATGGCCAGGAGCGAGTCGGTGCTGATCCGGCCTAGGAAGTAGTCGGGGTCGAGCGGCAGGGGATGCCGGGGCTTGATGACGTGCAGCACGAAGCGGCGGCCGGCTGCGGAGGCTTCGCGGAAATCAGCGAGCAGGGCGCCGGTAGCACTCATCTCGATCATGTGCACGTACTGTTCCAGCGGGCCGTCGCCCCAGTAGCCGGTGTTGCCGATGCACCAGACGAGCCAGATCTCGTCGGCACCGCGTCGGAGGGCTTCGGACACGTTGGCGTCGCGGATCCACACGGCATCGGTGTACACGGCGCCGTCGCGTCGCAGCGGAGTCATGAAGATGGGCAGTGACATGCCGGCGGCGAGCAGCTCATCGTCGATCTGCGCGGCCTCGAAAGCGATGGACGTCTTGTGCGTGAAGTCGGCCACGTTGAATGTGCCTTCCCGGCCGGAGGAGCGGATGCGTGCCGGGTCGATACCGAGGGCCGGGAAGACCTTGTCACGGATTCCGTCCGCGTCGCCGAGCGCGGGCAGCGACCACGGCCCCTTCAGGTACTCGGGCAGCGGGAGGCTGGAGGAGAAATCGGCCACGTTGAGGGCGCTCCAGTGCCGCACCATCTCGTCGGGGTTCTGCCCGGACAGCAGCATGGCGGCGGTGAGGATGCCCCCGCTCGTGCCGTCGATGTGCTCGAAGCTCAGTCCCTCCTCGACAAGGGCTTTCACCACGCCGGTCTGCCAGGCCACCCGCATTCCGCCGCCGGCGAGCACCAAGGAGCGTTTCATGACCTGTCGTCGTTCCGCTGGGGCGGGGACGGAGGGACGGACACCGTCTGGTCTCGCAATCGGACCCAATACACGACGAGCAGCACCGCTGTCGCCAGGTCGAAGGCGGCCACGAGCAGGGCGATCGTGCCGAAGACGGTGTGCGCGACCCCCACCGAGACGGCTACGACGGCTCCGGCCTTCTGCAGCCCCGACCAGAGCACCACGTCACGGTCCGGCGCCGGCCGCAGCAAGGACCGGGTGAGCAGCCCGCCGACCACCACCATGAACATTCCCACGGTCGCGAAGAGCTGGCTCGCGAGCGGGGTCGGTGTGGCGCCGAGTGCCGCCAGCACCGCCGCCGGCGCCACGATCTCGGCCACTCCCGTCAGTGCGGTGATCACCGCCAACGCCACCAGGACGGCGCGCATCGCTTGCCGTCGCGGCCGATCGGCGTCCTGAGCCGGCCGCGAGCTCACGCGAACGCCTCCCAGAGCGATCCCTTGTCCACGAGGTACCAGACCACCACCAGCCAAAGCACCGTGGCACCGTAGAAGCGCAGGTCGTTGAGCCACATCCAACGCAGCAGCATGGAACGCAACTCCTCCACCCCCGCATACTCGCCGCCGCGGATCTTCTTGTTGATCGGGATGATGAGCCCCTGGCCGATGTAGGTCAGGTAGACGATGCCACCCACGCACAGCCAGGCCAGCCAGACCTGCGGTGTGCCCCACTCGGAAACCACGAGCACTGCTGCGGACAGCATCATCAGGGGCACCACGACCGTGAAGAATTTCGTCGCCGCGAGGGTTGGAATGCCGAAGTGCACCGGCTCGGACTCGGGAGTGAGGCCCTGCCAGGTGGGATAGAAGAAGAACTTGAGCACCCACATCGTGCCCATGTAGAGGGTGGCACCGAACAGGAAGTACAGGGCGTTGATCAGCAGCAGCCATCCGGTCATATCTCCACCTCGGTGGCGCGGGCCGGACGCGGGGGTTCGAGCCAGTCCTCGCTGTTGCTGAGGTGCACGACGCTGTCGAGTCCGTCTCCGCCGTGGGCGGATGCCGCGAGTTCACTGGTGTTCGCCGTGAGGAACCAGCCCTCGTAGTGGTCGTCGAGCACCCCGTGGGCCTTAGGCATGTACGCGGTGAAGAGCGGACGGCGGCCTACCTGCAGGGTCTTCAGGGGGGCAACGCCCGGGGCGTCGCCGAAGACCAGTCGGGCCTTGGCCCGTCGGCCGAAGGCGACATCCGCCTCCGCTTCGAAGTAGATTGACGATTTCATCAGTTGGCCGCGGAAGGCACAGTAATTCACCGCCGCCAGCTTGAGCGGCAGGGCCTGGTGCGGTGGACGCTTGATGTCGATCGTGCAGCCGTGCACGCCGTCCTGTGAGTACATGGCGGAGACCTTTTTCGAGGTCACGAGGAAATCGAGATTGGCCTGGTGCTTGGGCATTCCCCAGATCCCCTTGCCGCCTTTCACTGAGATCTCGCTGCTCACCGGCAGGTCCACGACGTACTGGCCGGTGCCGTAGGCCTTCATGAGCAGGCCGGGCAGCAGTGGCAGGGCCGGCCGGGAGCCGTGCGT
>Ga0209023_10000655_pt1 | contig 50983 bp, 51 predicted proteins | sample LakOneMetagenome_FD_187468 | JGI IMG/M metagenome (GOLD analysis project Ga0209023, IMG submission 187468) | Freshwater and sediment microbial communities from Lake Erie, Canada (SPAdes) (version 2) | ecosystem: Environmental > Aquatic > Freshwater > Lentic | place: Lake Erie, Canada... | reverse complement strand
GATCAGCTTGGCCAGTGCGTCCGGCGTCTTGTAGACGGAGAAGAACGGATCGTCAGCCAGGTTGTCCTGCATGGTCTTGATCACGTGGCCCATCGTATCGAGGCCGACAACGTCGGCGGTACGGAAGGTGCCCGACTTGGCGCGGCCCAGTTTGGCGCCGGTCAGGTCGTCGACCACGTCCACGGACAGTCCGAATTTTTCGGCTTCGTGGATGGTCGCCAGCATGCCGAAGATACCGACACGGTTGGCGATGAAATTCGGGGTGTCCTTGGCGCGTACAACGCCCTTGCCCAGGGTCGTGGTCAGGAAGCCTTCGAGCTGGTCGGCGATTTCAGGACGGGTCGACGCGGTCGGAATGATCTCGACCAGGTGCATGTAGCGCGGAGGATTGAAGAAGTGCACGCCGCAGAAGCGTGCTTTCAGATCGGCGTCGAAGCCTTCGGACAGCTTGGTGATCGACAGGCCGGAGGTGTTGGTGGCGAAGATCGCGTTCGGCGCGATGTGCGGCGCGACCTTCTTGTACAGGTCGTGCTTCCAGTCCATGCGCTCGGCGATGGCTTCGATGATCAGGTCGCAGCCAGCCAGGGCGTCGAGGTTGTCTTCGTAGTTGGCCACTTCGATCAGGGCCGCGTCGTCCTTGTTGCCCAGCGGGGCAGGCGAGAGCTTTTTCAGGTTCTCGATGGCGCGCAGAACGATGCCGTTCTTCGGCCCTTCCTTGGCAGGCAGGTCGAACAGCACGACCGGTACCTTGGCGTTGATGCAGTGCGCAGCAATCTGCGCACCCATCACGCCCGCGCCCAGAACGGCGACTTTTTTAACGATGAAATTGGTCATGGCTTTCCTTAGTAGGGGCACAAATAATTAGAACAAGTCGGCGTCGAGCGCCAGCAGGTTGGCCGAACCGGAACGGGCCTGGCGGATCAGCATCGCGGTCTCAGGCTGCAGACGGGCGAAGTAGAAGCGTGCGGTAGCCAGTTTCGCCTTGTAGAAGTTGTCGCCCGAATCTTCCTTGGCCAGCGCGATCTTCGCCATCTGCGCGAAGAAGTAGCTGTAGATCAGGTGACCGACCACGCGCAGGTAAGGCACCGCTGCGGCGCCCACTTCGTCCGGATTCTGGAACGCCTTCATGCCGATTTCCATGGTCAGCTTGGTGACCTTGTCGCCCAAGTCGCCCAGCGGGGTGATGAACTCGGACATGGCTTCGTCGGTGCCGTTTTCTTCCACGAACGCCTTGATCTTCTCGCCGAACTTGCGCAGCTTGGCGCCGTTGTCCATCAGGACTTTGCGGCCCAGCAGGTCGAGCGACTGGATGGTGTTGGTGCCTTCGTAGATCAGGTTGATGCGCGCGTCGCGCACGTACTGTTCCATGCCCCATTCCGAGATGTAGCCGTGGCCGCCGTAGACCTGCATCGCTTCCGACGTCGCCACCCAGGCGTTGTCGGTGATGAAGGCCTTGATGATCGGGGTCAGCAGGGCCACTTCGTCGGCCGCTTCCTTGCGTACTTCTTCGTCAGGGTGGTTCAGCTCGCGGTCGATCTGCAGCGCGACGTACGACGAGAATGCGCGCGCGCCTTCGGCGTAGGCTTTACCGGTCAGTAGCATGCGGCGCACGTCGGCGTGCACAATGATCGGGTCGGCTTGCTTTTCCGGGGCTTTGACGCCCGACAGGCTGCGCATCTGGATGCGGTCCTTGGCGTACACCAGCGCGTTCTGATACGCCACTTCGGTCAGGCCCAGCGACTGCATGCCCACGCCCAGGCGGGCGGCGTTCATGAACACGAACATGGCGTTCAGACCCTTGTTCGGCTGGCCGATGATCCAGCCTTTGGCGCCGTCCAGGTTCATCTGGCAGGTCGAGTTGCCGTGGATGCCCATCTTTTCTTCGATGGCGCCGCAGGCGATGCCATTGCGCTCGCCGATGGAGCCGTCCGCATTCGGCAGGAATTTCGGCACCAGGAACAGCGAGATGCCTTTCGAGCCTTCAGGGGCGTCCGGCACGCGGGCCAGCACCAGGTGAATGATGTTCTCGCTCATGTCGTGCTCGCCGGCCGAGATGAAGATCTTCGAACCGGTGATCGACCACGAACCGTCCGCCTGCGGCAGCGCTTTCGAGCGCAGCATGCCCAGGTCGGTACCGCAGTGCGATTCGGTCAGGCACATGGTGCCGGTCCACTGGCCGGAAACGAGCTTCGGCAGGTAAGTCTTTTTCTGTTCGTCGGTGCCGTGTTCGAGCAGGCACTCGTAGGCGCCGTGCGACAGGCCAGGGTACATCGACCAGGCCTGGTTGGACGAATTGAGCATCTCGTAGAACGAGTTGTTGACGACGATAGGCAAGCCCTGGCCGCCGTATTCGGGATCGCACGCCAGCGCAGCCCAGCCGCCTTCGACGTACTGCTTGTAGGCTTCCTTGAAGCCTTTCGGGGTCGTGACCGATTTGCTGGCCGCATCGTAGTGGCAGCCTTCACGGTCGCCGGAGTGATTCAGCGGGAACAGGACGTTCTGCGTGAATTTGGCGCCTTCTTCCAGAACCTGGTTGATGATATCGGTGTCGACATCTTCGAACTTCGGCATCTGCTTCAATTCGTCGGTGACGTTGAGGAATTCGTGCAGCAAAAAGTGCATATCCCGAAGTGGCGCGACGTATTGACCCATGGTTTTCTCCTGACGAACGTATGATTGAACACCCTGCCGGACCATACCGGCGCGGGCAAAATTAGTCCTGCGATTGCTTTTTCGGATTCTGGTAATTCGTGATGAGGCGCTCGAAACCGGTACGCGCGCGATCGACGCTGCCCGGCATGCGCAGGAAGCGCGCATCGTGGTGCAGTGCCAGGATCAGGCCATACATTTCGTAGACCATTTGCTGCGCATCGGTGTCGGCCTTGAGGTCGCCAATCTCGATCGATTGCTGTACGCAGCGCAGCAACGCGCCCTGCCAGGCGCGCACCATCGAGACCAGTTCCTCGCGGATCGGTCCCGGCCGGTCATCGTATTCCACCGCACCACTGATATAGATGCAGCCGGACGCGATCTCCACGCTCACGCGCTTGATCCAGCGGGCATACATCGACATCAGGCGGGCAATGCCGCGTGCTTCCTTCATACTGGGAAAGAAGACTTCCTGTTCGAAACGGTGGTGGTACAGCTTGAGCACTTCCATCTGCAGATCTTCACGCGAACCGAAGTGCGCGAAAACACCGGACTTGCTCATGTTCATTTTGTCGGCGAGAAGGCCAATGGTCAGGCCTTCCAGACCATCGCGGCTGGCGAGGTCGAGTGCGACATCGAGGATTGCGGCTCTGGTGAGCTCGCCCTTGCGCATGAATTTGACGGAAGTGTTAATAACAGTACCCACAATGGAAGTTGGATTAAGCGCCCGTACGAATTGAAATCTGAACGCTCGTACTATTATCCACTACCGGGTAAATGTCAAACGGGAATCTAGAAGCGTTGTTCTATTGGTGCGACGCACCAAAACACCCCCGTTTTCACTCTAGCCGCGGGCCTTGCTCAGGGCCCGGCGGTCGGCTTTGGTGGGCCTTCCCTTGATGGTCTGGGCGGGCTCGCGGTAGAGCTTGCGTGCCTCCTGATCGTTTTCCCGTTTGGCGACGCTGGACGCGGTCTCTTCATAGAGGAGCCGGGCTTGCGGGGCCGGTCCGCGGTGGTCGGAAATGGCCAGCACGAGGATTTCCCAGACGTCAGCACCGTTGTCCACGAGCAATTTATCGCCGAGTTTCACGGCGCGCGCCGGCTTGATCCGCTCGCCGTCGAGGCGTACGCGGCCGTTGTCGACCGCATCGGTCGCCAGAGAACGGGTCTTGAAGAACCGGGCAGCCCACAGCCATTTATCGATCCGGACGTTATCCATGTGTTGTTTATGCGTAACCGATGGCAAAGATGCGCATGGTCATTTTATAAAGAAAATAGGCCGTCTCGTAGCCGGCGCGGCGTACCCAGCCCACATTGTCGAATTCCTGGGCCAGCACGGGGACGCCATCGGCCATGCCTTCGAGAATGTGTTCGCGCATGGAACGGGCGAAGTCTTCATCCTTGACGACAATGTTCGCTTCCTGGTTGAGGAACAGGGACAGGCCGTCGCAATTGCTCGATCCGACGGTCGACCAGTCGTCGTCGACCACGGCGACCTTGGCATGCAGCTGCGTCTTGCGGTATTCAAATACCTTGACGCCGCTGGCCAGCAGCTTGGGATAGAAGGAGCGCGCCACCATGTCTTGCAGCCAGATTTCTCCGACGCCAATCAAGAGCTGCACTTCCACGCCGCGCTGGCCGGCCACGGCCAGGGCCTCGCGGAACTTGTGGCCGGGGGCGAAATACGGATTGACCAGCAGCACACTTTTCTTGGCGCGGCCGATGGCATGCAGATAGGCACGTTGAATCGTGTGGCGGTTGCGCAAGCTGTCGCGCACCACAAAGGCGGCCTGGACTGGCTTGTCGCCGTCGGGCAAGGGCTGCTTGCGCATTTCGCGGAACAGGCCGATCCGTTTCATGAGGCCCAGGCGCCCTACCCGCGCCCACTGGGCCTGGGCTTCGTGGTGGATGGTCGACACCAGCGGGCCCACCACTTGCACGGCAAAATCCCAGCGCGGGGCCGGCAGGCGCTTGGTGGCGTCGTAATCGCAGAACCAGTCATCATTGATGTTGATGCCGCCGACAAAGGCCACGGTGCGGTCGACCACGGTCACCTTGCGGTGGGTGCGCGCCACGCCGCGACGGAACCACGAATTGAACGCCCGGAAATGGACGCCGCCGCCGGCAAAGGCGGCGCGCAGGCGCTTGCATTGCGCATTGCCGGTGCCGAACCAGTCCGTCACCACGCGCACCTTGATGCCGCGCGCCGCCGCCGCGATCAGAGCGGCCTGGACCGCGCGGCCGGTATCGTCGTCGGCAAAGATATAGGTTTCGAAATAGATGTCGTAGCGCGCGTCCTCGATCGCCGCAATCATGGCGGGGAACAGTTCGACACCGCTTTCGAGCAGGGTGATGTCGTTATGGGCGACGAAATTGACCGAACGCATAGGCAGGAACGAGGCGAATCAGGCTAGCTTGAGGTTGGCCACAATCGGAGCATGATCGGAGAGCTTGGCCCACATGGGACCGTGCAGCACCTGGGCGGTATCGACCTTGAAGCCGCGCACATAAATGCGATCGAGGCGGAACCAGGGCAAGGCCGCCGGGAAGGTGCGCGCCGGAACGATGCGCTTGTCGCGCCCGGCCAGGTTGCGCACCAGGTCGCCGATCCTGGAACGCGAACCGAGTTCATCGAACACCTCGACCACGCCCAGCGCATTGCGCAGCTTGTCGCTGAGGGTGTTGCGCCAATCGTTGAAGTCGCCCGCGATGATCACCGGCTCGCCGTTGGGCGCGGACTTGTTGACGCAATCGATCAGCGCCTGGTTCTGGCGGCCCCGGCCCGACTCGAACAGGCCCAGGTGGACCACGAAACAGTGGATGGGGCAGGTATTGGTATTGATCACGCAATGGAGAATGCCGCGCTGTTCGTACGCGTGGTCCGACACGTCGTGATTGTGCGAGTTTTCGATCGGATAGGCCGACAGCAGGGCATTGCCGTGATGGCCGTGGTCATACACCGCATTCATGCCGTAAGCCGAATGATGCGACTCGCCCGCGAAGAATTCATGCTGGGCCGACTCGGGCCAATGCCGGTGGCCGCGGCTTTCCTCGCCAAACTTGTCGAAGTAACGATCATGACGCCCCTGCACTTCTTGCAGGAACACCACATCGGCATCGAACTGGGCGATGGCTTTCTTGAGGGCGACCACGCGCGGCGTACTCCGGATGGAGGACACGCCTTTGTGAATGTTGTAGGTAGCGACACGAATTTTCATTGGAACATTCTAACCGCATCCTTGCAGATACAGCGCACGGGCAAGATGTTGCCTGCTAAAGTAAGCCCTTTGACATTTCTCCCTGCGCCCATGATGACGCTCCGTGCCGCCTTCCTGTGCTTGGCAATCGCCTTGCCCCTGTCCACCCATGCCGCCGCGCCCGTGCCAGCCTGCTACGCGGACGATTTCCCTTCTTTCCTGGTGGCGTATGCCGATCAGGTCGAGGTACAGCGCGCCCACACCCGGGTGCCGCTGGAAAGCAGCGCGATCGTCGATGCCGACCCGGAACCAAAGATCGTCGTCAAGAAGCTGGCACGACAGCAGATTCGCTTCCCCGTGTTCCTCCTCAAAGCGCAACGGCAGCGCACGCCACTGACCATGGAGATCATCGCACTGAAGGGTAACAGCGCCACCGTCCGGCTGGAAAAGCCGGATACCGACTACGTCATCCTGTACCACTTCCGCAAAGACCCGTGCTGGCAATTGGTGCGCATGGAAAATAGCTCGCTCTGAGCGCGGCCGCTGCGGCTAACGCCGCGCGCCGTAGTTGTACTTGCGCTCGATCGCGCTCGAGACGCCTTCGCTGTTCATGGCCGACAAGGCTTGATTCATCCTGGCGATCAGGGCATCGGGCACCTCGGTATTGCAGGCGAGGTAGAGGCCGGTGCGGCGGAAGGTCAGCAACGGGACGATCTTCCCGCTCCAGCCATTGTCGGCAATGAGCGGGCCGCCGTTCTGGGTGCTCGACACCCACAGGTCGATCCGGTCGAGCAGCAGCTTGCGCGGATTCGCCAGGCGCTCGTGCACGGTATCGACGAGATAGCCCTGGGCCGCGAGCGTCTCGCCGCGCACGTCGCCGTAGTAGGCGCCGATGCGGTACTTGCGCGCGTCGTCGATGGAAGCGAGCTGATACTCGCGCCCGGCGCGGCCATACAGCGTCCAGTCCGTGGTGTGGGTGGGGCCGACCCACTTGAACAGGGCATCGCGCTCGGGAATCCGGCTGACGGAAAAGATGCAGGCATCGCTGCGCGTCTGCGCCAGCAGATAGGCGCGCTTCCAGGGGAGCGCGTCAAGCTCGTGGTCGATGCCGGCGCGGGTCAGCAACTCGCGCACCTTGTCGGCGGCAAAGCCGACCATGCGGCCGTTGTCCAGCAGCGCGGCCGGGGCGCCCAGTTCGGTCACCACGTACAGGTGGGGACGCGGCTGCGCATCGGCGCCGGCGCGGGCGCAAGCCAGTGCCATGAACACGAAGGGGAGCAGATGTCGAAGCGTCGGCATGAATGGCAGACCAGGTGGACAGATGCGGCAGGCCTAATGGCGCGCGGCATTGCCGGCGAAATTGTACTTGCGCTCGATGGCGAGCGAGACACCCTCGCTGTTCATCGCCACGCGCACGCTGGTGGCCCACAGGTCGATGCGGTTGACCAGCAGCGTGCGCGGATTGGACTGGTAATCGATTCCGACCCGCTCCATGATGACGCGGATCTTGTCGGAGGCAAAGCCGACCACTTGCCGCTCGCGCATCATCGGCGACGGGGGCGAGGATTCGGTCGTGATGAACAGGTACGGACGCGCGGTCGCTGTCGATACCAGCAGCAGGCCACCTGTCAGAAAAATTATCCAGTGCAAAACGTTTTCCATTGCTACAAGCATAGCGCAAGGCGGATGGGCAGGCTACCCCATTCGCGCGCGCTGCGGCAGCTGCAGGATCGCTTCGGCGTTGGAGGACGAGAAGCAGCGGTCGGCCGCTTCCATATAGGGCAGCCAGGCATGCTGGAGGTGCTCGCGCGGGCTCAGGATAATGGGAATGTCGCGGGGAACGCAAACGCCGAACACATGCTCGGTATTGTGGGTGACGCCGGGCGCGTAGCGATGGCGCCACACCGGGTAGATTTCGTACAAATTCGATAACTGCCAGTCGCGCAGCACGATGGCGCTGCCGTCGGCGATGATGCCGGTTTCTTCGCGCAATTCGCGCGCGGCGGTGTCGATGAGCGGTTCGTCGAGCGCGTCGAGCGAGCCGGTGACCGATTGCCAGAAACCGGGGCGGTCGGCGCGTTCGATCAGCAGGACGTCGAGGTCGGCGGTGTGGATCACCACCAGAACGGATTCAGGGATCTTGTGCAAATGCCGGCTCCAGTAACACATCGCCCTCGCGAAATCGGGGGCCTGTGTCATTTTACCGAATTTGGCGGATTGCCATTGGGCCAGAGCGTTGGGGGTGATTCCCGGCGCCAAAAACACCTGGCCCCCGCGAAGGCGGGGGCCAGGTTGGGTGTTACGCGATTTTCGGTTCGGCGTTGCGCAGGCGGATGTGCAGTTCGCGCAGCTGCTTCTCGTCCACTTCCGATGGCGCGTTGGTCAGCAGGCACTGCGCGCGCTGGGTTTTCGGGAAGGCGATCACGTCGCGGATCGAATCGGAACCGGTCATCATGGTCACGATGCGATCGAGGCCGAAGGCCAGGCCGCCATGCGGCGGCGCGCCGTACTGCAGCGCGTCGAGCAGGAAGCCGAACTTGAGCTGGGCTTCTTCGGCATCGATCTTGAGCGCGCGGAAGACCTTGCTCTGCACTTCTTCGCGGTGGATACGGATCGAACCGCCACCGAGCTCCCAGCCGTTCAAGACCATGTCGTAGGCCTTGGCGATGCAGGCGCCCGGGTTCGTTTCGAGCATGTCTTCGTGGCCGTCTTTCGGTGCGGTGAACGGGTGGTGGGTCGCGGTCCAGCGGTCCGACTCTTCATCGTAGTCGAACATCGGGAAGTCGACCACCCACAGCGGCGCCCATACGTCATTGAACAGGCCAGCCTTCTTGCCGAATTCGGAATGGCCGATCTTGACGCGCAGCGCGCCGATGGCATCGTTGACGACCTTGGCCTTGTCGGCGCCAAAGAAGATCAGGTCGCCGTCTTGCGCACCGGTGGCCTCGAGGATCTGGGCCAGCACGTCGGCCGGCAGGAACTTGACGATCGGCGACTGCAAGCCTTCGGCGCCCTTGGCTTTCTCGTTGACCTTGATGTAGGCGAGGCCCTTGGCGCCGTAGATCGCCACGAACTGGGTGTAGGCGTCGATTTCCGAACGGGGCATGCTGCCGCCCTGCGGTACGCGCATGCCGACCACGCGCCCGCCTGCCATGTTGGCAGCGCCGTTGAAGACCTTGAACTCGACCGACTTCATCATCTCGGTCAGGTCGGTGAATTCGAGCTTGACACGCATGTCCGGCTTGTCCGAACCGTACAGGCCCATCGCGGTGGCGAAGTCCATGACCGGGAACGGGTTCGGCAGGTCGATGTCGAGCGTGTTCTTGAACACGATGCGGATCATGTCTTCGAACAGATCGCGGATTTCCTGTTCGGTCAGGAACGAGGTTTCGCAATCGATCTGGGTGAATTCAGGCTGGCGGTCGGCGCGCAGATCTTCGTCGCGGAAGCACTTGGTGATCTGGTAGTAGCGGTCGAAGTTGGCGACCATCAGCAGCTGCTTGAACAGCTGCGGCGACTGCGGCAGCGCGAAGAAGTTGCCGGCGTTGACGCGCGACGGCACCAGGTAGTCGCGTGCGCCTTCGGGCGTGGACTTGGTCAGCATCGGCGTTTCGATATCGATGAAGCCGAGCGCGTCGAGGTACTTGCGCACTTCCATCGTGACCTTGTAGCGCAGGCGCAGATTGTTCTGCATTTGCGCGCGGCGCAAATCGAGCACGCGGTGGGTCAGACGGGTCGTTTCCGACAGGTTGTCGTCGTCCAGCTGGAACGGCACCGGTACCGAGGCGTTGAGCACTTCAACGGTGCTGGCCACCACTTCGATCTTGCCCGACTTGAGGTTGTCATTGATGGTCGACGCGGAACGCGCCGTGACCACACCCGTGATGCGCAGGCAGAACTCGTTGCGCACGCCTTCGGCGACCTTGAACATCTCGGCCTGGTCGGTATCGCAGACCACCTGCACCAGACCTTCACGGTCGCGCAGATCGATGAAGATCAGCTTGCCGTGGTCGCGGCGACGATGAACCCAGCCGCACAGGCTGACGGTTTGGCCAAGCAGTTCTTCAGTAACGAGGCCGCAGTAGTTTGTACGCATCGAGGACATATTATTTTCAGTCTAGGTTGATGATTTGGTGGGCACACTCTCGGGGGCGACGACGCCCATCGAGACAATATATTTCAGGGCGGCGTCGACACTCATGTCGAGCTCGATGACCTTGCTGCGTTCCATCATCAGGAAAAATCCCGACGTCGGATTGGGCGTGGTCGGCACATACACGCTGATGTAGTCGCCGCTCAGGTGGTTCTTCACGTCGCCGCCGGGTACGCCGGTCAGGAACGCGATGGTATAGCTGTCGGCATGCGGATACGGAATCAGCACTGCCTTGCGGAAGGCATTGCCGGACGACGAAAACAGCGTGTCCGACACTTGCTTGACGCTGCCGTAGAGCGAACTGACGACGGGAATGCGGTGCAGCAAGCGTTCCCACACGCGCACCAGGTAGTTGCCGATCAAATTATTGGTCAGCAAACCCGTCACGAACACGATCGCTACCGTCAGGATCGTGCCCAGGCCGGGAATGCGGTAACCGATCAGGCTTTCCGGACGCCATTGCTGAGGCAGGAGCAGGAGCGACTGGTCCATCGTGTTGATTACCAGGCTCAGGACCCAGACCGTGATGGCGATCGGGACCAGAATCAGTAATCCGGTAATGAAATATTTACGCATTGCGCTCTCGGTAGGGGTAAAGCGGCACGAAGGTCAGTTCGTGCTGCTGCCGGGTGTGGCTGGCGCCGCCGCGGGCGCCGGGGCGGCAGCGGGTGCGGCATCGCTGGCGGCGGCCGGCGCGGATGCGCTCTCGACCGGACCGGTGGCGGTGCCGGTGGACGGCGGCGTGCCGCCACGGAAATCGGTGGCATACCAGCCGGTTCCCTTGAGCTGGAACCCGGCGGCGGTGAGCTGCTTCTTGAACGACGGCTTTCCGCACGAAAGACAGACCGTCAAGACCGGGTCTGAAACTTTCTGCAACACATCTTTGGCAAAACCGCATTCATCGCAGCGGTAGGCGTAAATCGGCATTGATTGCTCCGCAAAAATCGTCAAAACCCTGAATTATAAGCCTTTTTTAAGGTTGGCCGCATAAAGTCCCTGCTCTGGATGACGCATTGTCTACACAAACTGGTAAGATGCGTGCCTGCTGCATCGGCATGAGCCGGGCTAACTTGAAAAGGAATCTAACGATGTTGATGAAGTCCCGCGTTTTGATCATTGGCGCCGCCTCCCTGCTGGCACTGTCGGCCTGTACCAAAAAAGACACCACCACCGCAACGACGCCAAGCGCGACCGGTGGCAAGGAAACCGTTGCAGCCACCGTCAACGGCATGCCGATCTATTCGGGCGTGGTCGACATGATGGTCAAGGAACGCACTTCCCAGGGCCAGCCTGACAGCCCGGAATTGCGCAAGATGATCATCGAAAACCTGGCGATGCAAGCCATGGTGGCCAACGAAGCAACCAAGAAAAACCTGGACAAGACCCCGGAAACGATGCGCCAGCTGGACATGCTGCGCCAATCGCTGCTCGCTAATGCCTTCGTGCAAGATTACATCAAGTCCAATCCAGTGACCGACGAGATGGTCAAGGCGGAATACGACAAGATGGCCGCCAAGAACGGCGGCGAGGAATTCAAGGCGCGCCACATCCTGGTCAAGACCGAAGCGGAAGCCAAGGACATCATCGCCAAGGTCAAGAAAGACATGAAACAATTCGGCGCGCTGGCCAAGGACAAATCGCAGGATCCAGGCTCGAAAGTCAACGGCGGCGACCTGGGCTGGTTCAACCCGGCCGGCATGGTGCCCGAGTTCGGCGCAGCGGTCAAAGCGCAGAAAAAAGGCGAAGTCTCCGAGACCCCGGTCAAGTCGCAGTTCGGCTACCACGTGATCGTGGTTGACGATTCGCGTCCGATCACCCCGCCGCCACTGGACCAGATCAAGGACCAGCTCAAGCAGCAGGTACAGCGCGAGAAGCTCAAATCCTTCTTCGACGACCTGAAAGCCAAGGCCAAGATCGACATCGTCGGCGAAGCCAAGCCAGCGACGCCGCCAGTGACCGCACCGGCACCGGCGATCGAACAAAAGAAGTAATCGGCAGCACAGAAAAAAAACCCGCCACGGCGGGTTTTTTTTCGTCCGAATTTAAGTGGCGGGCTGGTCGCTGTCGTACCAGAGCCCGTATTTGTCGCCCTGCCAGTTCAGCAGGGTAAACAGGTAGGCATTGGCCAGCATCAGCAAGCCGCCTTCGAGGGCGGCCCGGTTGACCAGCCCCAGCAGACAAAACAGAAACCCCGTGACATGGGACAGCACCACGATCCGGCGCCCGGCGCTGCGGGCCGGACGCAGCGCCAGAAAGTTCAGCGCGAACCACCATTTGACGGGGGTAGGCAAGGCGTGCCAGCGCGCGGACTGCTTGTCGATCATATAGTTCTCCTGGTTCAAGGTTGGAATATCCACTTCAAGAACCGCGGCGAGACATTTCAAGGATTCCACGCTGGCCTTGTGGCCACTTTCGATGCGCTGGATGGTGCGCACATTGAGCCCCGACATGGTGGCCAATTGCTCTTGAGAAAGGTTACGACTGAGGCGCAATTGTTTGAGAATCATTGATCTATCCCGCTACGGTGAACCATGAGTATTGGCCGACGGTAGCCCTGACGGTGACGACACGGACCCGACAGGAACCCGACATGCCGGCGACAGCGCCCGTCACGGCGCCCGATCACGGGCGTGATCGAGGTCGGGGCGGTGCCAGGGATCGACGTGGGTCATCAGCGAGAGCACGCGGTGGCGCTGCATGACATTGCGGCGGGCGGCGACGGCGATGTCGTGGCCCGCTTCGACGCTCATGGTGGCCTCCACTTCGAGGTGGGCATCCACCACGATCAGGTCGCCCATCTTGCGTGTCTTGACGTCGTGCACGCCCATCACGCCCGGCGTGGCCGCCAGGGTGCGGGTGATGGCGGCGACTTCTTCCTCGTCGATGCCGCGGTCCATCAGCTCGTGCAGCGCGACCCAGGCAAATTCCAGTCCCATCTTGGTAATCATCAGACCGACGATCAGCGCTGCAAGCGGGTCCAGCAAGGGATAGCCGGCCAGGTTGCCGGCGATCCCGATGCCCACCACCAGCGACGATGCCGCATCCGAGCGGGCATGCCAGGCGTTGGCCACGAGCATGCTGGACTTGAGCCGGGTGGCAATGCGCAGCATGTAGCGAAACAAAATCTCCTTCGACACCAGCGCCAGGCCGGCGACAGCGAGCGCGACCGCATGCACTTCCGGAATGCTGCCCGGATCCTGCAGCTTGCCCACCGCCGACCAGGCCATGCCCAGGCCGACCGCCAGCAGCAACAGGCCGACCGCCAGCGAAGCGGCGTTTTCAAAGCGCTGGTGGCCGTAGGGATGGTCGGCGTCGGCTTCCTTGGCGCCGTGGTGGCTGGCAAACAGGACCACGAAATCGGACACCAGATCGGACAGCGAATGGATGCCGTCAGCGATCAAGCCCTGGGAGTGCGCCACCACGCCCACGGCGATTTGCACAGCGCTCAGCGCGATATTGACGGCGACACTGACCCAGGTGCTGCGCGACGCGGCGGCGGCGCGCTCTGCGGGTGTGTGGCTGGTGTCTTCGGGATCGTCGCCCGCATCGTTGAGATTAATCAATGAGAATAAGGCGTCTTTCGCGCCGGGATCGTGGCCGCGCTAGCGGAGGCTGGGCAATATCCTGCGCAAGGTATTGTCGCGCAAAACATAGTGATGATACAGCGCCGCCGCCGCATGCACACCGATCAGTCCGTATCCGACAGTTGCCAGCGCCTCGTGCACTTCCTTGATCGACCCTGCCAGCGCCTTGTTCTCGGCAATGAGGGCAGGCAGCTGCAGGCCGAAGAACGGGATGGGCGTGCCTTTGGCACTGAGGATCAGCCAGCCCAGCACGGGCATCAGCAGCATGAAGCCATACAGCGCCAGCTTCATGGCCCACGCCGCCTGCGCTTGCCAGCGCACCAGCGGCGGCGCGATCGCCGGCGCCGCGCTGGTGGCGGCAGCGAGCACACGCACGGCGGCCAGAAGCAGGACCGACAACCCCAGCATGTAATGCCAGGACTTCATCGCCTCCCGTTCAGGGCTTCCCTTGGGGAAATACCCACGCAGTTCCATGCTGGCATACACGGCAATGAGCAACAGCAACATCAGCCAGTGCAGGCCGATGGCCAAACCGCCGTACTTGACGGATGAATTTTTCCAGCCCATGTCAGCCTCCCCTTGTGCCTAGCGAACCCAGTCTACGCAGCGCGATCCGTTAAAACCATGATGCAAATCAAAAACGCCCGCGCTGCACCTTACTTCGCTTCTTCCGGCTTGCCCGAGTACTGGGGCGCGCTGTCCGATTGCGTGGTCAGGAATTTGAGCGGCATGCCGTTCGGCGTGAGCTTTTGGGCGTAGAAGCCGGAGATGCGGTAATTGCCCGTGTAGTGGACGTGATTCTCATACTTGGTCTTGGTCTCGGCCAATACCATGTCGAGCGCCTTGACCGAGGTCTTGAGCTGGGCGATCTGCTCTTTTTGCAGCGCATTTTCGGTCGTCAGGCTGGCCACCTTGGCTTCAAGGGCGGCAAACTTGAGGTCCAGATCCTGCAGGCGCTGGTCTTCGGCGGAGGGACGGGTGAGTTTCAGGTTGGCCACCGGGGCCAGCCGGGCGTCCTGGGCATGGGCCGACAGTGTGGCCAGCATCAACGTTGCGGCGAAGAGCGCTTTCATTGTGATCCTTTCAGCATAAGAGGCGAGGCAATCATGCCGGCGGCTGCCGGCGCGTATGTAACGACAATGGATACGAAGTCGTTGACAAAATACCAAACAAATCGCCTGCGAGGCAAGTTTATCGCCGCTGCCAGACCATCCAGCGTTCTTTCCCCGCAAAAACCGGGATCGAATCGGCCACGGGGGCATCTTCGATGCGCAGGAAGTCGCGCGCCATCAACGCATCAAGCGCGTCGGCGCCGATACCGAAGGGCGGGCCCTTGGGCGCATCGTCGAAAAAGAAGAATCCCGCCAGCAGCGCGCCGGACGGCAGCAGCGCAGCCCAGCGCGCGGCCACGGCCGGCCACATGGCGCGCGGCATGGCGCACAGGAAAGCGCGCTCGTACACGAGCTCAAGCGGCTGCGCCGCCTGCCAGGCGAAAAAATCGGCCTGCGCGATCTTGTGGGTCCACGGCCCTGCCGCAGCCCGGGCCGTGGCGACGGCGGCGGGCGAGAAATCGATGGCGGTGGCGTCCCAGTGCGCCTCGCACAGCGCGACGAGCTCGTAAGCGGCGCCGCAGCCAGGAATCAGGGTGCGCATCGGCGCCCGCCTGGCGATAAAATCGCGCAGCGCCTGCGGCACCCCGCCCCGGTCCCAGGGCGTGAAGCCTTGTTCGAAGCGTTCATCCCAGAACGCCGGGCTGTTCGGATCGCGGCTGGAAAACGCCGGCATGGCCTACCCCTGGAACCAGCGCATGTACACTTCCACGCCCAGCAGGGCCAGGCCGGAACCGGCCACGAAATAGATCAGGAAGGCCAGCATGCGGTTGGTGCGCTGCTGTTCCAGCACCAGCATGCGGATCAGGTCATCGTTGTTGCTGGTCGATTCCGACGCGTTCACGAGGGCGCGGTGCACCAGGCGCGGCAACTGGGGAATGATGTGGGTGAAACGCGGCGCCTCATCCTTGAGGCGTTCGATCATGCCGGGAATGCCGACCTGCTCACCCATCCACTTTTCCAGGTAAGGCTTGGCGGTTTTCCACAAGTCCAAATCGGGATCGAGCTGGCGGCCCAGGCCTTCGATATTGAGCAGCGTCTTTTGCAGCAGCACCAGCTGGGGCTGGATCTCGACATTGAAGCGGCGCGAGGTCTGGAACAGGCGCAGCAAGATCTGGCCGAAGGAAATATCCTTGAGCGGACGGTCGAAGATCGGTTCGCACGTGGCGCGCACGGCGGACTCGAGTTCGTCGACCCGCGTCTCGCGCGGCGCCCAGCCCGATTCGATGTGCGCCTCGGCCACGCGCTTGTAATCGCGCCGGAAGAAGGCCAGGAAATTTTGCGACAGGTAATCCTTGTCGAAATCGTTCAGAGTGCCCACGATGCCGAAATCGAGCGCGATGTAGCGGCCCATGGTTTCCGGCGCCACCGACACCAGGATATTGCCAGGGTGCATATCGGCGTGGAAGAAGCCATCGCGGAACACTTGCGTGAAGAAGATTTCGACGCCGTCGCTCGACAGCTTTTTCAGGTCGACACCGGCGGCGGCCAGGCGGTCGATCTGCGACACGGGAATGCCATGCATGCGTTCCATCACGATCACGCTGCTTGAACAATAATCCCAGTACATTTCCGGCACCATCAGGAGGTTCGAGCCGGCGAAGTTACGGCGCAGCTGGCTGGCGTTGGCCGCCTCGCGCATCAGGTCCAGTTCATCGTGCAGGTATTTGTCGAATTCGGCGACCACTTCCTTCGGCTTGAGGCGCTTGCTGTCGGCCCAGATGCGGCCGATCCACTCGGCGGCGATGTGCATCAGCGCCACGTCTTCGTCGATCGACTTCTTCATGCCGGGACGCAGCACCTTGACCGCCACTTCCTTGCCATCCTTGAGGGTGGCGAAGTGGACCTGGGCAATCGAGGCCGAGGCGACCGGGGTGCGGTCGAAGGTGGCGAACAATTGATCGGGGTGGGCGCGCAGCGACTTGGTGATCTGGGCGATGGCCAGATCGGAACTGAAGGGCGGCACCCGGTCCTGCAGGCGCGCCAGCTCGTCGGCGATATCGGGCGGCATCAGGTCGCGCCGGGTCGACAGCACCTGGCCGAACTTGACGAAGATGGGGCCGAGCTCTTCGAGCGCCATGCGCAGCCGTTCGCCGCGCGGGGCGGACAGGTCGCGCCAGAAAATCACCGTATCGATGAGCTTGGCCGTACGCGGCACCTTGAGGCCGGAAATGGCAATCTCGTCGAGACCATACTTGATGGCCACGCGGAGAATTTTAAAGACGCGCTGAAATTTCAATATCATCAAAGATCCAAATCTTGTTGCCCGGCGCTGCGGGGGGTCGTGTCGGGCGTGCTGCCGGGCCGGGCCAGTCTGGCTTCGAGTTTGGCGATGCGCTTGGCGCTGCGTTCGACGTCGTCGCGCAAGCGGCTCACTGCAGTGGCGAACTCCTCCACCACGACCGGGCGGATCAGCAAGGGCTGCTCTTCCAGGAAAAATTCGGCGACGTTTTCCGCCACCTTTTTCTGCCCTGCGACGGCGGCGTCAAACAGCGCGCGGGCGCCGCCGGCCACGCGGGTGGCGGCGATCGGGCCCATGACGCGCTCGAGGTCATGCTCCGCTTCCCAGCGCAAGCCCTTGCTCAGCTGCGAAATCGTGTTGGCGAATTCGGCGTCGCCTTCGATCCTGACGTAGGAAAAGGCGCGTTCGCGGTTCTGGGCGATCAGCGGCAGGTCGGCCAGCTTGACGAAGATGGTCACGCTGGCCGGTTCCTCCGACACGCTGGTCTCGACCATGCCGTCGACGGTGGCGCGCAGGCGCAAGACGATACCGCTGGCATCGATGCAGGCTTCCTTGCCCGCGTGCACGGCGAGGGCGTCGCGGGCCCAGGCTTCCTGAGCCAGCAGGTGGTTGATCGCGGCAACAGCGGGCACCATCAGGGCCGACTGCGGGGTAAGTGGATTCGAAGGTGGCATTCTCGGGGTATGTTCAACGCAAAACCGCCCTGGAGCAGGGCGGTTTTGATCTTACCAGTTTGCTGCTGACATTTCCGGCAACACAAGAAAAATCGCTTACATCTTGATGCCGGTGTGCAATGCCGCCACGCCAGCGGTCAGGTTGAAGTACTCGACGCGTTCCAGGCCGGCATCCTGCATCATGGTTTTGAGGGTTTCCTGGTCGGGGTGCATGCGGATCGATTCGGCCAGATAGCGGTAGCTGTCGGCGTCGCCGGCGATTTTCTGGCCCAGCCATGGCAGCACCGAGAACGAGTACACGTCGTACGGTTTCTGCAGGGGCGTGGCCACCTTGGAAAATTCCAGCACCAGCAATTTGCCGCCCGGCTTGAGGACGCGGCGCATTTCGGCCAGCGCCTGGTCCTTGTGGGTCATGTTGCGCAAGCCGAAGGCGACGCTGACGCGGTCGAAGTAATTGTCCGGGAAGGGCAGCTTTTCCGCGTCGCACAGCAGGGTCGGCGTGACCAGGCCTTTGTTGAGCAGGCGGTCGCGGCCCACGCGCAGCATGGATTCGTTGATGTCGGTGAGCCAGACCTCGCCGGTCTTGCCAGCCTGCCTGGCAAAGGCCTTGGCCAGGTCGCCCGTGCCGCCGGCAATGTCGAGCACCTTGAAGCCGGGGCGCACACCCGCGTTGGCGATGGTGAAGGTCTTCCACAGGCGGTGCAGGCCGCCGGACATCAGGTCGTTCATGACGTCGTACTTGGAGGCGACCGAATGGAAAACCTTGGCGACTTCGTGGACCTTGTCGTCTTCCGAAACCGTCTTGTAGCCGAAGTGGGTGCTGTTTGTCATAGTGGGGTGGGCCGGTTGAACTGCCTGCATTATACAAGCGCGCATGCAATGGGCGCGCAGGCAAGGGTTGGCAGGGTCCCGCAACAGTGCCATGATAGGCGTCAGATCCCCCGGAGAGGACCATGACTGCCTACCGCGACCCCAAACGCTACACCTGGCTGCTCTCGCTGTTCGTCCCAGCCTCGCTGGTGCTCGGCCCCCTGCTCTACCTGTGGCACCACTCGCCGTGGCGATTGTGGATCCCGGTCGGCATCACCTATCTGATCATTCCCCTGCTCGACGCCTGGGTCGGCGAAGACCGCACCAATCCGCCGGAAGACGCGGTGCCGGCGCTGGAAGCGGATCGCTACTACCGCTGGATCACCTATGCGCTGGTGCCCGTCATGTGGGCATGCATTATCTTTGCAGCGTGGTTCGTGGCGACCCAGTCTGTGCCGCCGCACGGCATCCTGGCCGTCATCATCAGTACCGGGATGATGGGCGGGTTCTGCATCAATGTGGGGCACGAGCTGGGGCACAAGCGGACCTTCCTGGAACAGACCCTGGCCAAGCTGGTGCTGGCGCCCACCGCCTACGGCCACTTCTATGTGGAGCACAACCGCGGCCACCACCGCGATGTGGCCACCCCGGCCGATCCGGCGTCGGCGCGCATGGGCGAGTCGGTGTATGCCTTTGTGTGGCGCGAGATGCCCGGTGCGTGGCGCCGTGCGTGGGCGCTGGAACGGGCCAGGCTGGGCGGCGTGCCCTGGCACTGGCACAACGAGGTGCTGCAGCCACTGGCGCTGACGGTGGTGCTGTGGACGGCGCTGGCGCTGTGGCTGGGGCCGGGCGTGCTGGGGTTCATGGTGGCGATGTCGTTCTGGGCCAATTTTCAGCTGACGCTGGCAAACTATATCGAGCACTACGGCCTGCTGCGCCAGACGCAGGACAATGGCAAGCCGGAGCCGTGCCGGCCGCAGCATTCGTGGAACAGCAATTACAAGGTGACCAACTGGATGCTGTTTCATCTGCAGCGCCATTCGGACCATCATGCGCATGCGTCCCGCCGCTATCAGTCGCTGCGCAATTTCGCCGACGTGCCGACGCTGCCGAACGGGTATTTCGGCATGTTCCTGCTGGCGTATGTGCCACCGCTGTTTTTCCGGGTCATGAATCCGCGCCTGCTGGCGGCGGTGGGGAAGGATGCGGGGAAGATTAATTTTCAGCCGGGGAAACGGGAGCGCTTGATGCGCGCGTATGCGCTTGAGGCATGATGACGTCGCCCTCGCCAAGGCGGGGGCCACGTGGGTGCCAAGCCAGCGGGCGATCGGCGATGCCCTTCAGTGCTTGTGCCCACAGCCCTTGGCCGCACTCGGCACGCCGGCCAGCACGGCGCCAGGCTCGCGGCCGCTGTCGCCTTCAAACCCGGCCGCATGCAGCCGCGCCAGGTAATCGGCCCACAATGCCGCCTGCTCGTTGCCCAGCTTGTACAGGTAATCCCACGAGAACAAGCCCGTATTGTGACCGTCGGTGAATGTGGGCTGAATCGCGTAGTTGCCCACCGGTTCAACCGCGCTGATACCCACCTCGCGTTTGCCCAGCTGGAGCACTTCCTGCCCCTGCCCGTGTCCCCTCACCTCGGCCGATGGCGAGTACACGCGCAGCAGTTCGAAGGCAATGGAGAATTGTTTGCCATCGTCGAAGGCGATGTCGAGGACGCGCGATTTCTGGTGGACGGTCAGTGCAGTCGGATTCATGGTTTGCCCAGGCGGCGCGTGATGTCCGCGGCCAGTTTCGGCAGCAGCGCGCGGCGCGCTGCCAGGATCGGTTCTTCGGTGGTGCGCACGGCGGCGGTCCACACGGGGTTGGGGAAATGCGCATCGTCGGCAAAGCGCGGGATCACGTGCCAGTGCAGGTGCGGCACCACGTTGCCGAGGCTGGCCACGTTGACCTTCCCCGGCTTCATGACTTCGCGCAGCGCCAGTTCCACATGCCAGACGACGTCGTTCAGGCGCATGCGCTCGGCCGGCGCCAGGTCGCTCATCTCCTTGACATGATCGTTCCAGATCACGCGGCAAAAGCCGGGATAGGCCGCATCGTCGACCAGGATCACGGACAGCTGCGCGTCGCGGTAAATGGGCGCCACGCTCAGGTTGCACAGCTCGCACGATGGCGCAGCACTCATACCAGTACCCTTTCGATGCCGCCGGCATTGGCGCGTGCCACATACTCCGGCAGCCAGTTTTCGCCCAGCAGATGGCGCGCGATTTCGACCACGATGTAGTCGGCCGTGGTGCCCGAGTCGTCGTTGTAGCGCGACAGGCCCTGCAGGCAGGACGGGCAGCTGGTGAGAATCTTGACGTCGCCGTCGAAGCCGTCTTCGCGCAGCTTGTCAGCGCCTTTGACCATCTCGCCTTCCTTGCGGAAGCGGACCTGGGTGGCGATGTCGGGACGCGAGACGCCAAAGGTGCCGGACTCGCCGCAGCAGCGGTCGTTCTTTTCGATCTTGACGTTGTCCACCGTCGACACCAGCGCGTTGACCGTCTTGACCGAATCCTGCAGCTTCATCGGATTGTGGCAAGGCTCGTGGTACATGTAGCGGGTGCCGTTGACACCTTGCAGCTTGACGTCTTTTTCGAGCAGATACTCGTGAATGTCCATGATGCGGCAGCCAGGGAAGATCTTCTCGAATTCATACGTCGCCAGCTGGTCGTAGCAGGTGCCGCACGAGACCAGCACGGTCTTGATGTCGAGGTAGTTGAGCGTGTTGGCCATGCGGTGGAACAGCACGCGGTTATCGGTCATCATCTTGTCGGCCTTGTCGTACTGGCCGGCGCCGCGCTGCGGATAGCCGCAGCACAGGTAACCCGGCGGCAGCACGGTTTGCACGCCCACTTCCCACAGCATGGCCTGGGTGGCCAGGCCGACCTGCGAGAACAGCCGCTCCGAGCCGCAGCCAGGGAAGTAGAACACCGCTTCCGTGTCGGCGTTGGTCACCTTGGGATTGCGGATGATGGGAATGACCTTGTCGTCCTCGATGTCGAGCAGCGCGCGCGCAGTCTTCTTGGGCAGGTTCCCCGGCATCTTCTTGTTGATGAAGTGGATCACCTGCTCGCGCACTGCCGGCTTGCCGGTGGTCGGCGGCGGCGCCTTGGTCTGCTTTTTGGCGAACTTGCGCAGCAGTTGGTTGCCAAAGCGCTGGGCCTTGAAGCCCCAGCCCGCCATGACCTGACGGGTGGCGTTGATGGTGGTCGGGTCGGTCGCGTTCAGGAAGAACATCGCCGCGGCATTGGCCGGCTTGAAGCTCTTCTTGTCCATCTTGCGCAGCAGGTTACGCATGTTCATCGAGACGTCGCCAAAGTCGATATTGACGGGGCACGGCGTGACGCACTTGTGGCATACCGTGCAGTGGTCGGCCACGTCTTCGAATTCCTCCCAGTGCTTGATCGAGACGCCGCGCCGGGTCTGCTCTTCGTACAGGAAGGCTTCGATCAGCGAGGACGTGGCGAGGATCTTGTCGCGCGGCGAATACAGCAGATTCGCGCGCGGCACGTGGGTGGTGCACACCGGTTTGCATTTGCCGCAGCGCAGGCAATCCTTGACGCTGTTGGCGATCTCGCCGATATCGCTCTGCTGCATGATCAGCGATTCATGACCCATCAGGCCGAACGACGGCGTGTAGGCGTTGCGCAGGTCGGCGCCGAACTCGGGCAGGTTGAGCAGCTTGCCCTTGTTGAAGCGGCCTTCCGGATCGATGCGCAGCTTGTAGTCGCGGAAGTCGCCGATTTCTTCTTCGGTCAAGAACTCCAGCTTGGTGATGCCGATCCCGTGTTCACCGGAGATCACGCCGTCGAGCGAGCGCGCCAGTTTCATGATGCGCCCGACCGCCACATGGGCGTCCTGCAGCATCGCATAATCGTCCGAATTGACGGGCAGGTTGGTGTGCACGTTGCCGTCGCCCGCGTGCATGTGCAGGGCGACGAACACGCGCGAGCGCAGCACGCGCTGGTGGCGCGCGCTGCATTCGTCGACAATGAGCTTGAAGGCGGCGCCGTTGAAGATCTGGCGCAGCTGGGCGCGGATCTCCTGCTTCCACGAGATGCGCACCGTGCGGTCCTGCACCACGTCGAACAGCGTGGCATCGGGCTGCTCGGCCAGGCGCGCGTCGAACACCACGGCCAGGCGCTCCATGCCCAGTCCGTACAGGGTGCTGCGGACCTCGTCCAGACGCCGGTCCAGATTGGCCAGCACATAGGTCCAGCGCGCGCGTGCGGCGCGCAGCAAGTCCAGCGCCTGCGGCACGCGGTCGCCCAGCATCTCTTCGGCGCCGATCGACTCGCCCGAGGCGTCGTCGCTCTTGCCGACCGGCAGATGGCCGGCATCGAAGAAGGCAATCAGGTCGTCGGCCAGCTGCAGCTTGTTCTTGACCGACAGTTCAATGTTGATGCGCTCGATGCCGTCGGTGTATTCGCCCATGCGGTTCAGGGGAATGACGACGTCTTCGTTGATCTTGAAAGCGTTGGTGTGCTTGGCGATGGCGGCGGTGCGGGCGCGGTCGAGCCAGAATTTCTTGCGCGCTTCGGCGCTGACGGCGACAAAGCCTTCGCCGACGCGGGTATTGGCAATGCGCACCACTTCGGACGCGGCCTGGGCGACCGCATTTTCATCGTCGCCGACGATGTCGCCAAACAGCGCCATCTTGGGCAGCACGCCGCGCTTGGACTTGGTGGCGTAGCCGACCGCGCGCAGGTAGCGCTCATCGAGGTGCTCCAGACCGGCCAGACGGACGGTGGCAAAAGCCGGGCCGCCCTTGGCTGGCAAGCCGTCGAGGTAATCCTTGATTTCGACGATCGACGGAATCGCATCGCGCGCCTGGCCGAAGAATTCCAGGCACACGGTGCGGGCGTGGGCCGGCAGCTTGTGCAGGATCCAGCGCGCGGAGGTGATCAGGCCGTCGCAACCTTCTTTCTGAATGCCGGGCAGCCCGGCGAGGAACTTGTCGGTAACGTCCTTGCCCAGGCCCTCCTTGCGAAAACGCCGGCCGGCGATGTCGAGCAGTTCGGTCTTGAACGGCGCGCCCTTGGCTTCGCCGCGCGCGTTCGGGTGGGTCCATTCGAGCTTGAACTTGGCCACCGGCGCATCATGAATCTTCGACAGGTTGTGTTCGAGGCGGGTCACTTCCAGCCAGTCGCCGTTCGGGTCGACCATCTTCCAGGACGCCAGATTGTCGAGCGCCGTGCCCCACAGGACGGCCTTCTTGCCGCCCGCATTCATGGCGATGTTACCGCCGATGCAGGACGCCTCGGCCGACGTCGGGTCGACCGCGAACACGAAGCCGGCCTTGTCGGCCGCGTCGGACACGCGTTTGGTCACCACGCCGGCGCCGGAATAGATGGTCGCGTAGTCGCGCTCCACGCCAGGCAGGCGGGTCATTTCAACGGGGCCCAGGTCAATCAGCTTTTCGGTGTTGATCACCGCCGACATGGGCGTGAGCGGAATGGCGCCGCCCGTGTAGCCGGTGCCGCCGCCGCGCGGGATGATGGTCAGTCCCAGTTCGATGCAGCCCTTGACCAGGCCGGCCATTTCATCTTCGGTGTCTGGCGTTAGCACCACGAACGGGTATTCGACGCGCCAGTCGGTCGCGTCGGTCACGTGGGCCACGCGCTTCATGCCATCGAAGCAGATGTTGTGTTTTTCGGTGTAGCGGCCCAGGACCTTGGTGGCGCGCTTGCGCAGATCCCAGGTGGCGCGAAATTCGGCGCCGAATTCTTCGACCGCGCGGCTGGCGGCCTTGAGCAGCTTTTCCACGCTGGCGCTGCGCGCGCGCGCGGCGGCATCGTCGCCGTCCGTATCGACGCTCTGGCGGCGCTTGTCGACTTCGGCCAGGCGGTGGTGCAGCGCGTCGATCAGTTCCTGGCGCCGCTTGGGGTTGTCCAGCATGTCGTCTTGCAGATAGGGATTGCGGCGCACCACCCAGATGTCGCCCAGCACCTCGTAGAGCATGCGTGCCGAACGCCCGGTCTGGCGTGCACCGCGCAATTCATCGAGCAAGGCCCACGATTCTTCGCCCAGCAGGCGGATGACGATCTCGCGGTCGGAGAACGAAGTGTAGTTGTATGGAATTTCACGCAAGCGCGTCGGCGCGTGGCCGTTCGGCGTTTCCGCAAGCAAGGCGGTGATTTGTGCGGGGGCGTTCATGTATGCGTTTCGACCGTTTTGACTGACCCTAAGGAAGGCCATTCTAGCGTATTGCGGTGCACCACGCTGGGGAAGCGGGGGATTTGCGGGGTGGGATGCGGCAAAAATGAATGTGGAATAGTTTGCCAAAATCAATTTCAGGCAAATTAACGATTTTTGAAGCGCATTCTGACCGTCAAATCATTGCCAATATATCCGCAAGGCAAACAATCCACGCTGCCGCCAGGCGCGCCGTGGGCGCGGGGCAGCATCGCTACTTAGCCGCCGAGCAGGTGCGCAAGCTGGCGCCAGAACCCGTCCGGGACATACAGCAGCGCCGCCGTCATGGTCAGGTAGCGCGCGAATTTGCCAATGGCCATGTAGCCGACGCTGGGCCAGAACGGCAGATGCAGCCAGCCGCCCAGCGTGCACAGGGGGTCGCCAATGCCGGGCACCCACGACAGCAGCATGGTCTTGGCGCCATAGCGGGCCAGCCAGGCGAACCAGCGGCTCTTGCGCTCCTTGGCAAACGCGACCTTGGCGCGGTAACCGATGAAGTAGTCGAGCGCGCCGCCCAGGGTATTGCCGCAGGTCGCCACCAGGATCGCCGGCCAGAACATGGCGGGATTGGCCTTGATGACGGCAAACACGGCCGGCTCCGACCCCAGCGGCACCAGCGTGGCCGATACAAACGCAATCACGAAGACCGAACTCAGGCCGACCGCAGGCGCGGACAGCAGTTTGAGGAGCCACAGGACGGCGGATTCGATCATCGTTGAGAGTGGAAAGGTGAGAAGCGGCGCGGCCCATTATAATGAGGAAAATCAATTGCAACGACACGTTAGGCGGCGCCCGCTACCCGGGACTGCCCCGCGCACTGCACGTTTCGGTCATCCGCCGATCACCCAGTCCAGCGTCAACCAACATCGCGTTCCGGTCCTTCCGGCCCCAGAATCATTTGTTTGCAGACTATGACCATCGACTACCTGAAAAAAATACTGACCGCGCGCGTGTATGACGTCGCCTCCGAAACGCCGCTGGAACTGGCGCCGCAACTGTCGAAACGCTTCGACAACCGCATCTACTTCAAGCGCGAAGACGTGCAGGACGTGTTCAGCTTCAAGATCCGCGGCGCCTACAACAAGATGGCCAACCTGCCGCCCGCCCAGCTCAAGCGCGGCGTGATCTGCGCGTCGGCAGGCAACCATGCCCAGGGCGTGGCGATGTCGGCGGCCAAGCTCGGTTGTCGCGCAGTGATCGTCATGCCCACCACCACGCCCAGCGTCAAGGTCGATGCGGTCAAGTCCTTTGGCGGCGCCAATGTCGAAGTCATCCTGCACGGCGAGTCCTATACCGATGCCTACAACCATGCGCTGACGCTGGAAAAGGAACAGAACCTGGCCTTCGTCCATCCCTTCGACGATCCGGACGTCATTGCCGGCCAGGGGACCATCGGCATGGAAATCCTGCGCCAGCATTCGGGCCCCATCCACGCCATCTTTGTCGCCATCGGTGGTGGCGGCCTGATCAGCGGTATCGGTTCCTACGTCAAAGCCATTCGTCCGGACATCAAGATCATCGGTGTGCAGTCGCTCGATTCGGACGCCATGGCGCGCAGCATCAAGGCGGGCGAGCGCGTGACGCTGGCCGATGTGGGCCTGTTTGCCGACGGCACCGCCGTGCGCCTGGTCGGCGAAGAAACCTTCCGCGTCGCCAGGGAAGTCGTCGACGAGATCATCATCGTCGACACCGATGCCATCTGCGCCGCCATCAAGGATGTGTTCCAGGATACGCGCAGCATTCTCGAACCGTCCGGCGCGCTGGCGGTGGCCGGCGCCAAGGCGTATATCGAACGGGCCGCGCTCACCAGGCATCCGGTGCGCAACGAGACCCTGATCTCGGTCGCCTGCGGCGCCAACATGAATTTCGACCGTCTGCGCTTTGTCGCGGAGCGCGCCGAACTGGGCGAATCGCGCGAAGCCGTGTTCGCCGTCACGATTCCCGAACAGCGCGGCAGTTTCAAGCGCTTCTGCGAGCTGATCGGCCCGCGCAATGTGACCGAGTTCAATTACCGCGTCAGCGATGCCAGCCAGGCCCATGTGTTTGTGGGCGTGCAGATCGCCAGCCGCGGCGAATCGAGCGTGCTGGCGCGCACCTTCGAAGCACACGATTTCAAGACGCTCGACCTGACCCACGACGAACTGGCCAAGCTGCACATCCGCCACTTGGTGGGCGGCAAGAGCGCGCTGGCCCAGGACGAGCTGCTGTATCGTTTCGAATTCCCGGAACGCCCGGGCGCCCTGATGCGCTTCCTGGCCAGCATGGCGCCCAACTGGAATATTTCGCTGTTCCATTACCGCAATCAGGGTGGCGATGTGGGCCGTATCCTGGTCGGCCTGCAAGTGCCGGCCAGCGAGATGGAGCAATTCCGCCAATTCCTCACCACGCTCGGCTACCGTCACTGGGACGAGAGCGCCAACCCCGTGTACAAACTGTTCCTGGGTAACTAACTGAAGAAGCAAGCATGACCAATACCGCCGACCTTTCGCCGCTGGGCAAAACCTCCGCCTACCAGACGCAGTACGCGCCCGAGCTGCTGTTCCCGATTCCGCGCCAGCAAAAGCGCGACGAGCTCAAGCTGACGGGCACCCTGCCCTTCTTCGGCGTCGACATCTGGAATGCGTACGAACTGTCGTGGCTGAACATGCGCGGCAAACCGCAGGTGGCCATCGCAACCATCTCGGCGCCGGCCGACTCGCCCAACATCATCGAGTCCAAGTCATTCAAGCTGTATCTGAATTCCTTCAACCAGACCCGGCTGGCCAACGAAGAAGCCTTGCTGGCGCTGCTGCGCGAGGACTTGTCCAACGGCTTTGGCGCCCCGGTCCACATTGCGCTGACCCAGCCGGAAGGTTTCGATCGCATCAAGATGGGCGAGCTCGACGGCCTGCTGCTGGACCGCCTCGATATCGACGTCGACCAGTATTCGCCATCGCCGGACCTGCTGCACGCCGCGCGCGACGAGGCGCCCGTGAGCGAAACCCTGGTATCGCATCTGCTCAAGTCCAATTGCCTGGTCACCGGTCAGCCCGACTGGGCCAGCGTGCAGATCAAGTACGTGGGTCCGCAAATCGACCAGGAAGGCTTGCTGCGCTACCTGATCGGCTTCCGCGAACACAACGAATTTCACGAGCAATGCGTCGAGCGCATCTTTGTCGACATCCTGCGCCAATGCGCGCCGCAAAAGCTGGCGGTGTATGCCCGCTACACGCGCCGAGGCGGGCTGGACATCAACCCCTGGCGCAGCAATTTTTCCGGCCCGCCGCCGGCCAACCTGCGTACTGCACGCCAGTAAGCCATTTGATCGCGCATAAGCCGCAGACGCGCGCCGGTTGACGGCATTACCATGCGGGAATATGTTGTTCATGGTGGCCGATGGTTTGCATTAAAACAACAGCAGGCCAGCGCGGGCGGGGCAGGCCAAGAACGCGCATAATTGTTCGTTAACGGCGGCTTTGATGGCGAAATAGTTTGTCAATCCCGGCACTTCCCGTCGGAAATTTGAGGAAATGCAAGAGGGGTCGCACATTGCCGTCAGCTTGTTGCGTAATTCACCATTCGTCTTGCGAAAGATCAATACGGGGAGGATACTTGGTACCGACGAATTCGGATGTCAGCGCCAGAAAACAAGCCTATAATTCTGGCTCGCAAGCACCTTTGTGCACTGCACCATATCATTAGCGTTATGACCAACCTCAGCAAAATCCTATCGCTCGAGAACGTGCAGCTCGATCTCGAAGTCTCCAGCAAGAAGCGCGCTTTCGAGCAGGCCGGGCTGATTTTCGAAAACAATTGCGGCATCGCCCGCTCTACCGTTTCCGACAACCTGTTCGCGCGCGAACGCCTGGGCTCGACGGGCCTCGGCCACGGCGTCGCCGTACCGCATGGCCGCATCAAGGGCAGCAAAAGCCTCAAGTCCCCGCTCGGCGCATTCGTGCGCCTGGCCGAGCCGATTCCCTTCGAATCGCCCGATGGCCAGCCCGTCAACCTGCTGTTTTTCCTGCTCATTCCCGATCATGTGACCCAGCAGCACCTGGAAATCCTGTCGGAAATCGCCGAAATGTTTTCCGACGATGCCTTCCGCACCGCACTGGCGACCGATCCCGATCCCAAGTCCGTGCACCAGCGAATTACGAATTGGCAACCAAGCCTGCAGGCGCTGGGTTAAACTTCCCCCATGCTGCAAACCCCGCTGACCATCCAACGGCTGTACGACGATAACCGCGAAAGCCTGCAGCTGGGCTGGTTCGCCGGTTTTCCCGGCGGCGAACGCCTCATTTCAGGCGATGTCGCCTCTGCCGCCGACCAGGTCGGCCACCTCAACCTGATCCACCCCGGCCGCATCCAGGTCTTCGGGCACCAGGAACTGACGTATTACCATCGCCTCAAGAGCGGTTCGCGCAGCCATGTGATCGGCGAATTGATCGCCGGCGGTCCACCGGCGCTGATCATTGCCCAGGGCCTGGACACGCCGCCCGACATTCTCGCCATTTGCGACGAGCAAAACATTCCCCTGTTTTCGACGCCGCTGCCGGCTGCCCAGGTCATCGATTTCCTGCGCGTCTATCTGTCCAAGAAGCTGGCGCAGCGCATCATCATGCATGGCGTGTTCATGGACGTGCTGGGCGTCGGCGTGCTGATCACGGGCGATTCGGGCCTGGGCAAGAGCGAGCTGGGTCTGGAACTGATTTCGCGCAGCCACGGGCTGGTGGCCGACGACGCGGTCGAGTTTTCGCGCATCGCGCCCAACATGATTGAAGGCCGCTGCCCGCCGCTGCTGCAAAATTTGCTGGAAGTACGCGGCCTGGGCCTGCTTGATATCAAGGCGATCTTCGGCGAGACGGCCGTGCGCCGCAAGATGCGCTTGAAACTGATCGTGCACCTGGTGCGGCGCAGCGCGCTGGAAGAAGAAGTCGAGCGTCTGCCCTTCCTGTTCCCCACCGAAGACGTGCTCGGCCTGCCGGTGCGCAAGGTCGTCATTCCCGTGGCGGCCGGCCGCAACATCGCGGTACTGCTGGAAGCGGCGGTGCGCAATACCATCCTGCAGTTGCGCGGCATCGATACGCTGCAGGAATTCATGGAACGCCAGCGCCAGGCCATGAGCGGCGACTGAGCTCGCAGCACGTCGCCCTCGCCTCTGCAGCGGCAACGTGCCGCGCTTAGCAAACTCCCAGCGCATGCGGTATGATCGTCGCCATGCGCATCGTACTCATCACAGGTATTTCCGGCTCCGGCAAATCGGTGGCCCTCAACGTTCTTGAAGACGCCGGTTACTACTGTGTCGACAACCTGCCGCCGGCCCTGCTTCCCAGCCTGGTGAGCGCACTCATCGCAGACGGCACGCAAACGCTGGCTGTCGCCGTCGATGCGCGCAGCGCGCAGTCGCTGGTCGAACTGCCTGCCAATATCCGCACCCTGAAAGAAGAAGGGCATGACATCAAGGTCATGTTCCTCACCTCGAATACCCATTCGCTGGTCGCACGCTTTTCCGAAACGCGGCGCAGCCATCCGCTGTCGCACCAGCTTCGCCCCGACGAAAACCCGGCCTCGCGCCGCACCCTGATCGAATGCATCCTGGAAGAACGCGAACGCCTGTCCGCCATCGAGCAGCTTGGCCACGTGATCGATACCTCGGACCTGTCAGCCAACAAGCTGCGCGCATGGATCAAGGAACTGGTGGAGATCGAACGCGCGCCGATCACGCTGTTCTTCGAATCATTCGCCTTCAAGCTGGGCGTGCCTCTGGATGCCGACTTCGTGTTCGACGTACGCGCCCTGCCCAACCCGTACTACGACCTCACGCTGCGCCCCCTGACGGGCATGGACGCGCCGGTGATTGCCTTCCTCGACGCCCAGCCCAGCGCGGCGGAGCTGCTCGAAGACATCCGCGCCTTCCTCGAGAAGTGGCTGCCGTCCTTCAAGACCGACAACCGCAGCTACCTGACGGTGGCACTCGGCTGCACGGGCGGCCAGCACCGCTCCGTGTACATGGCCGAACGCCTGGCCGCCTACTTCAGCCCGACCGAACGGGTGGTGTTGCGCCACCGCGAACAGGCGTAAGCCTTACGGCAGCGTCAGCAGCACCTTGACGCTGTCATCGACCGACGCCTTCTCGATGTAGCCAATGGCGCCGGGATCGGCCGCGATCGCCTTCTTCACGGCCGCATCGGAAGCGTACGACTTGGGCATCGATCCCTTGCCCGAGAATTCGATCTTGGCCCACACGGCCTCCACCTGGGCCAGCGATTTTCCCGCCAGCTTCTGATAAAAGTCGCGCCGGATGGCCGACTCCTTGCCCTGGTCGACAGGCGTGAACTGATTCGATTTCCCGAGGAAGAACTGGGCCGCCTGTTCGGTGAACATGCGCGACGCCGGGTTGGCCTGATTGACCACGACCACGATCTCGGCCTGCGCCGGCGCGCTGGCCAGCAGCAGCGAAGCGAGTATGAGCTTATGCATGGTCGTCTCCTAGAACAGGCGGTCGTAAGCGAGGCGCATGACGGTCACGTCGCCGCCGAAGTTGTGCGTGACGTCGCGCTGGCGGTCGAGCTGGGCCTTGAGCGCGCTCCTGGCATCGACGTCGTAGCGCAGCGTGATCGAGGCGCGCTTGTATGACTGGGGCGCATAGGCGGTCGCATCGGACGTGCGCTCGACGTAGCGCGCGTAGTTCAGGAAGGGCGTCCATTTGCCGAAGTGGTAGCCGGCGCCGACGGTCAGGGCCGGCGCCGTGATGCGGTAGCCGGTGTCGACATCGCGCGTGAGCTGGGTCAGCTCGCTGAGCACAAACCAGTCTTCAAAATCGAGATTGAGCGCCACGCCGTACGCCTTCAGGCGCGCCGTGTCATCGAGGCCAGCGGCGGGATTGGTACTGTGTACGGTGGTTTGCATGTAGACCGCACGCACCGTCAACGGTCCGTGGTTCGCTTCGGCATCGGCGCCAATGAGCTTGTTCCAGGCGACCTTGGTCTGGCTGTCGTAAAACAGGCGCTGGTAGAGCGAATCGCGCACCGTCTCCTTGCCGGCGAACAGGCTGGCGCTGATGCTGGTGTCGCCCAGCGCCGTCTTGTAGCGCACGCTGGCGCCGTTGTAGTTGGTCGCCTCCCAGCCGTACAGTTCGGGCGGTACCGCGACCCAGGGATAGGACACGCCGATATCCTGGAAGTCGGAATAGTAGTAGAGGGGAATGCGCTTGCGTCCCACCTGCACTTCCCACTGCTTGCTCAGCGTGAAGGAAGCGTAGGCCCATTGCAGGTTCGGTACCGGGTCGCTGCCGCGCACCACCACCTGCCCTACCACGCTGAGCATGGGATTGACGGTGTACTTTGCCTGGACCCCCGCGCGCGATTCGGGCGCGAGCGAAAAGTGTTTCGTGTAGATCCCCGCATTGCCCCAGTCCGCCACGTAGCACGGACAGTCGTGGCCGTCGATGGCGGTCGGCCCGACGTAGCTGCCATCGAGGCTGCCGCTGACCTTGCCGCCCACCAGCGACAGGAAGCCGGACAGTTTGAGCGGGGACTGCGCCTCGTCGTCGGCCGCGCTGGCCGGTGGCGACAACGCAGCTGCCAGCAGCAGAAAAGCGGCCGCAAGACGGGCGGATACAGAGACAACATGGTCCATGGCGTTCTCCTTTTATGTCAAAAAGTATAACGCCGGGCCTCCCCATTATTTGCTTACAAGCAGCAAAATTTTACTGTCCAATTGCATATTTGCAACGGAATATTGGCGCTCTTGCCACGCCCGATGCCTGTGTCACAGGTGGCGCAGCGGATGCGCGCCGGCAGGCCACACGGGCGCGAAGAAGCGCGCCACCATGGACGCCGTGACGGCCTCGAGCGACGGCGGATTCCATTGCGGCGCATTGTCCTTGTCGATCACGAGCGCGCGCACGCCTTCGAGCACTTCACCGTGCTCGAAGTTGTGGCGCACCATGGTGCGCTCCATGCGCAGGCAGTCGGCCACGTCCAGCGCCGCGCCGCGGCGCAGCAGTTCGTGCGTGACGCACATCATCAAGGGCGACCGCTGGCCCATGGCGGCCAGGGCCTTGCCGGCAAACGGATCGCTGTCATCGGCCAGCGACGCCATGATGGCCGGCACGCTGCCGGCGCCGAAATGGCGATCGATGCGCGCGCGCTGGGTCTGCAGTTCACTGACACCGGCCGTGCCGGCAAACGGCGCGGCGAAGTCGGCAATGGCCGCGCGCAGGCTGGCGCCGGGCGTGCTGCCGATCAATGCGGCAAGCGTAGCCATGTGGGCCTGCGGCACGAACAGGTCGGCCAGGCCGACATACAACGCGTCGGCCGCGCCGATGGTCAGGCCGGTCAAGCCCAGATAGTTGCCCAGCTGGCCGGGCGCATGGGACAGGAAGTGGCTGCCGCCCACGTCGGGGAACAGGCCGATGTTCACCTCAGGCATGGCCATCTTGGTCTTGTCGGTGACGATGCGGATGCCGCACGCCGGACCGCCCTGGGCAATGCCCATGCCGCCACCCATGACCACGCCATCCATCAGCGCCACGTAGGGCTTCGGGTAGAAATGGATCAGGTGATTGAGCGCGTATTCTTCGGTAAAAAAATCTTCCAGCAGCGCACTGCCGCCCATCGGGGTGGCACGGCCCACGTCGTGGAAGAAGCGGATGTCGCCGCCCGCGCACAAGGCCTTCTCGCTGCTGCTGGTGAGGACCACGGCATCGACGCCGGCATCGTCGCGCCAGGCTTGCAGCGCGGCGGTCAGGTCGCGCACCATGGCCAGCGAGAGCGAATTGAGGGCCTTCGGACGGTCGAGGGTGATGATGCCGGTACGGTTGGCAACGCGGGTCTGGACGAATTCGCTCATGGTAGTGGAAAGTGAAAGAGAGACCGCTATTCTAGCAAGACCACCACGGCGCCCCGGCGAAGGCGCACACGCGGCGCGCAGCACGCAGCATGCAAAAAGGGCGCCTTGCGGCGCCCTCGCTTCAAGTCAACCCGGGCCGGCTTACGCGGCGGCAGCGGGAATGTCTTCTTCAGGCAGATGCTTGATCGCCTGGTGGTTGTGGTCCTGCACCTTGTTTTTGTACTTCATGACTTGCCGGTCGAGCTTGTCGATCAGGCAGTCGATGGCGGCGTACAGATCGTGCGACAGGCTTTCGACGTACACGGTTTTGCCCGACAGGCGCAGGTTGATTTCGGCCTTTTGTCGTTTTTCTTTTTCAGTCAGGTTATCTACGGTGAGGATGACGGCGATGTCGATCACGTGATCGAAATGGCGTTTTACGCGCTCAAGCTTGGTTTGTACGTATTCACGGATGGCTGGGGTGACTTCGAGATGATGGCCGCTAATTGTGAGATTCATACACACTCCTTTGATGGTGTCACTTTCTGTTCATGCGCGATGCGCAGAGGATCAGCGTAAATACTGCGATCTACAGACACTTTCTGAGGCTGACGGGCGGGATTTTGAGTGCTTCGCGGTACTTTGCAACCGTGCGGCGAGCGATGACCATACCCTGTTCCCCCAGCATGTCCGCAATCTTACTATCGGATAATGGATTTTTAGGGTCTTCTGCTCCTGTCAATTGCACGATGAGCGCACGGATCGCCGTGGAACTTGCTTCTCCCCCCGCTTCGGTGGCGACGTGGCTGCCGAAAAAGTACTTCAGTTCGAACATGCCGTGCGGGGTCAGCATGTATTTCTGTGTTGTCACACGAGAAATAGTACTCTCATGTAGACCAAGTGTATCAGCTATTTCGCGCAAAACAAGGGGACGCATGGCAACCGCGCCGTGCGAAAAGAAATTGCGCTGGCGCTCAACAATGGCTTCGGAAACGCGCAGAATCGTGTCGAAACGCTGGCGCATGTTCTTGATGAGCCACTTCGCTTCCTGCAGCTGGGCCCCCATCTGGCCTTCGCCCTTGCCCTGCTTGAGCAGGCTGGCGTACATGCTGTTCACGCGCAGGCGCGGCATGACGTCGTTATTGAGCGTGACCGACCAGCCGGTGCGCGACTTGCGCACGATGACATCCGGGACCACGAAGTCGGACACGTCGGCGGCAAAGATGGCGCCCGGGTGCGGGTTGCAGTTGCGGATCACGCACTGCGCCTCGCGCAGGTCTTCGTCGTCGCAGTCGAGCGCCTTTTTCAGCTTGTTGAATTCGCGCTGGGCGAACCAGGTCAGGTGGTTTTCGACGATGGCCAGGGCCATGCGCCGCGTCACCATCGGCACGCCCTTCATGGCGCGAATCTGCAGCGCCAGGCATTCGGAGGCGCAGCGCGCGCCCACGCCCACCGGATCGAAGCTTTGCAGCAGCGACAGCGCGGTCTTGAGTTCGTCGGCCTCGATCTCCAGTTCGGGCGGCATGCGCTCGAGGATCTCTTCCAGCGTTTCAGTCAGGTAGCCATTGTCGTCGAGGGCATCGACGATCAGTTCCACCAGCGCGCGGTCGCGCGCGGCCAGCACCAGTACCCGCATCTGCTCCATCAGGTGCTCGCGCAGCGTGACTGCGCCGGCTTCAAGCTGGGGGCGCGAATCTTCATCGTCGGACGAGCCTTTGGCGCGTCCCAGCTCGCCCCACTCGCCGTCGCTCTCGCTGCCGGCCGGTGCGTCGCTGTCGCCGCCATCGCCGCCCTCGCCTTCGGCCGGCGCTGGCGCATCCTGGGCGCCTGGCTCGGGCGGCGCCTCGGCCGGCGCGCTGGTGGCGCTGATGGCGCCATCGGCGAGCAGGCGCACGGAATGGTCGAGCGGATCGTCGAGCCGTTCCAGCAGCGGATTGTCGGTCAGGAGCTGCTCGAGTTCCTGGTGCAGTTCGAGCGTGGACAACTGCAGCAGGCGGATCGACTGCTGCAGCTGCGGCGTGAGCGCCAGGTGTTGCGAAGTGCGTAGTTGAAGTGACTGTTTCATCTTACATGCGGAAGTGTTCACCCAGATAAACGCGGCGCACCGATTCGTCTGCAATGATGTCGTCCGGACGACCCGAGGCCAGTACCGCGCCCTGGTTGATGATATAGGCGCGGTCGCAGATGCCGAGCGTCTCGCGCACATTGTGGTCGGTGATCAGCACGCCGATGCCGCGCTCCTTGAGGAAGCGCACGATGCGCTGGATCTCGATCACGGCAATCGGATCGACCCCGGCGAACGGCTCGTCGAGCAGCACGAAGCGCGGATTGGTGGCCAGCGCGCGCGCAATCTCCACCCGGCGCCGCTCGCCGCCCGAGAGCGACATGGCGGCGCTCTCGCGCAGCTTTTCGATCTGCAGGTCGGCCAGCAGGGTATCGAGGCGCTGGTTGATCTCGGCCTTGGTCAGTGCCTTGCCGTCGACGCGCTGCAGTTCCAGCACGGCGCGGATGTTCTCCTCCACCGTCAGGCGACGAAACACCGACGCTTCCTGCGGCAGGTAGGACAGGCCGAGCGTGGCGCGGCGATGGATCGGCAGGCTGGAGATATCGACGCCGCTGATGTCGATCGAACCGGCGTCGGACGGCACCAGCCCGACGATCATGTAGAACGAGGTGGTCTTGCCGGCGCCATTGGGGCCGAGCAGGCCGACCACTTCGCCGCATTCGACCTGCAGCGACACGTCGCGCACCACCAGCTTCTTGCCATAGCTTTTTTGCAGACCGCGAACGATCAGGGTACTGCCGCAACGGCTATCCATTATGGCGTTCCCGTCGGTACGGATGCTGGCGCAGGCGCAGGCGTTGCCGGCGCTGGCGCGGCCGGCTTGGGCTTGCGCGGCGCGATGATCATCTTGCCGCGGCCGGCGCCCGGCTTGGTGGTGCCGCTGGCGTCGTTGCGGGCGGCGAACACTTCGCGAATGCTGTCGTAGGAGATGAATTCGCTCTGGATTTCATCGGTCAGGCGCTCGCCGTCGAGCTGGCGGATGCGCGCGCCCGTGAACAGTTTCATGACGGCGCTGCGCTCATCGTATTCGATGCGCTGGGCTTCGCCCTCGACCCACAGGGCCGGGCCGCCGTCGCGCTTCTGGCGGAAGTTCGCGGGCTTGGCGCCGGTGGTGGTGAGCGTGACCTGCATGTCGTCTTCCGGGGTCTGGCGGATCACGGCCTTGTCGGCCTTGAGCACCAGCGTGCCCTTGGTGACGATGACGTTGCCGGTCAGTGTGGTGACCTGGGTGACGTCGTCGACGTGCAAGGTATCGTATTCGATGACAGCCTGTTTGCCGGCATCGGCCTTTTCGGCCGCCGCGTTCAGCGCGGTCAGACCGATCAGGGCTGCTGCGATAATTTTCTTCATGTTGTAATGACCTTGTTGGGTGGCGCTCAGCGCGCCGCTTTAGGTGGGTAGACCAGATGCCCCTTGGAGCGGAAATCGATCTGCCGTGTTGCGTTATTGGCCTGCATGCCGACGCCGGTGACGGTGGACGAGCCGAGCTCCATCGTCACCTTGCGGTCCGACTCCATCCGGTCTTCGTCCGGGTACACCGTCAGCGCCTCGGTCGTCAGGTGCAGCGAGCGCGCCGTCGGCGACTGCGGCCGGCGGATGTCGACCGCGCCGTCCAGCTCGACCTTGTCTTCGCTGTGGAAAATGCGCGCCGTGTTGGACGTGACCGTCATGGTCGGCTGGCCCGGAACGATGGTCTTGAGGATGGGCTTCTCGACATCGGACGCATCGTTGTACGGCAGGTGGGTAAGCTTGTCGCCGTAAAACAGGTAGTGCGGCTTGCCGTCGGCCGACATGCGCACGAAACTGAATTTTTCGACGATGTAGTCCGGTTCGTCGCGCGCGGGAGCCGGATTGAAGTCGCCATCCTCGCGCTGCATCAGCTGCAGCAGCCAGAAGCTGCCAGCGGCGAAGAAGATCCCCGCCGTCATGGTAAACAGCAGGCGCCAGCGGTGCGCGGTGCGCTTATGCATCGACCGCTCCACAGGCGCGCGCGGCGTGGTGGCGCATCATGCGAAGTACGGCGCGAGCGCCGTCTCGTAGGTACCCTGGGCGCGCATGACCATGTCGCACACCTCGCGCACGGCGCCCCGTCCGCCGCCGGCGCGCGTGACGTAATGCGCGCGGTGCTGCACTTCGGGATGCCCGGTCGGCACGGTGACGGCAAAGCCCACCTGCAGCAGCAGCGGCAGGTCGATCACGTCGTCGCCGATATAGCCGCACTGGTCGGCCGAAAAGCCCGTCGCTTCAAGCAGCTTGGCAAACGCCACCCGCTTGTCATGGATGCCCTGGTGAACGTGCATGATGCCCAGGTCGGCCGCGCGCCGCACCACGATGGGCGAATTGCGCGCGCTGATGATGGCCGTGGCCACGCCCGACTTTTGCAGCAGCTGGATACCCAGCCCGTCGAGCACATTGAAGGTCTTGGTCGCTTCGCCGTCGGGACCGTAGGTCAGGCTGCCGTCGGTGAGCACGCCGTCAACGTCGAAGATCATGACCTTGACTTGCGCGGCGCGCCGCATGTGATCGAGTTCGCGCATCAGATCACCTTGGCCCGGGTCAGGTCATGGATATGCAGCGCGCCCACCAGGCGGTCGTCGGCATCGACCACCAGCATCTGGTTGATGCGGAATTCTTCCATCACGTGGACCGCGTCCACGGCCAGCTGCTCGGGATGGACCCGGCGCGGGTTGGCATGCATCACGTCGCGGATGACGATCTTGGTGAAGTCCTGGACTTTTTCGATCAGGCGGCGCAAGTCGCCATCGGTGAACACGCCCACCGGGCGGTTGTCCGCGTCGACAATGGCGGTCATGCCCATGCCTTTTTGGGTGATTTCCAGCAGGGCGGTGGCCAGCGATACCTCGGCCGTGACTGCCGGCACGGCGTCGCCGCTGCGCATGACATCCCTGACGTGGGTCAGCAGACGCCGGCCCAGCGCGCCGCCCGGGTGCGAACGGGCGAAATCTTCTTCCTTGAAGCCGCGCGCGTCGAGCAGGGCCACGGCCAGCGCGTCGCCCAGCGCCAGCGTGACGGTGGTGCTGGCCGTCGGCGCCAGGTTCATGGGGCAGGCTTCCTTGGCCACCGACACGTCCAGGTGCACGTCCGCCAACAGCGCCAGGCTGGACTTGGGATTGCCCGTCATGGCGATCAGCGGCGCGCCCATGCGCTTGACGATGGGCAGGATGGACATCAGTTCGGCCGTTTCGCCGGAATTCGAAATTGCAATAAAAGCATCTTGTGGCGTGACCATGCCCAGGTCGCCATGGGCCGCTTCGGCCGGATGCACGAACATGGCCGGGGTGCCGGTCGAGGCCAGGGTGGCGGCGATCTTGCGCCCGATATGACCCGATTTGCCTATGCCCGACACCACCACCCGGCCTTTGCAGGCCAGCAGCAGGCCGACGGCCTGGCCGACGCTGTCGTCGCCGCCGAGCCGGCTTTGCAGGGCGCGCATGGCATCGACCTCGATCTCGAGGGTTTCCCGGGCCATGACCATGGCACGCTCGGTGATGTTTCTGTCAAAAGCTTTCAGCATTGTTTTTTCATGGGTTACACTCGTATCTGAAGTATAAACGAATTGCGAAAGCAAAAAACTTGCCAGACGCAACAAATAACGATTTTCAACACCGTCACATGGCAAAGAATGCATTCTGGACTTGAACTGACCCTGATGCTGTTGGGAAGCGCCGTGCTGGGCGTGGTCGCCTTCCGTATGCTCCACCTGCCCCCGATGCTGGGCTATCTCGCAGTCGGTATCCTGATCGGCCCCCACGCCCTGGCGCTGGCCGACAACAGCACCACCACCGAAACGCTGGCCGAATTCGGCGTCGTGTTCCTGATGTTCTCCATCGGTCTCGAATTTTCCCTGTCCCAGCTCATGGCGATGCGCCGCATCGTGTTCGGCCTGGGGATGGCCCAGGTGGTGCTCACCATCGTGGCGACCATGCTGTTCGGCTGGGTGCTGTCGACCCAGCTGCCGGCCTCGATCCGGATCAGCTGGCAAGCCGCCTTCGCCCTTGGCGGCGCGCTGGCCATGTCGTCCACCGCCATCGTGGTCAAGATGCTCACCGAACGCCTGGAACTGGAAAGCCCGCACGGGCGCAAGATCATCGGCATCTTGCTGTTCCAGGATCTGGCCGTGGTGCCCCTGCTGATCCTGATCCCTTCGCTCGGCAAGCCGCCCGAGGAACTGGCCTCGACCCTGGCCATCGCCGGCCTGAAAGCCGTGTTCGTGCTGGTGCTGCTGCTGTTCATCGGCCAGAAGATCATGCGCAAATGGTTCACGGTGGTGGTCAAGCGCCGCTCGCAGGAACTGTTCATGCTCAACCTGCTGTTGATTACCTTGGGCGCGGCCTGGATCACCGAGCGCGCCGGCCTGTCGATGGCGCTGGGCGCGTTCGTGGCCGGCATGCTCATTTCCGAGACCCAGTACAAGCACCAGGTGGAAGAAGACATCAAGCCGTTCCGCGATGTGCTGCTCGGGCTGTTTTTCATCACGGTCGGCATGAAGCTCAACGTGGCGCTGGTGCTGGCCAACTGGTGGCTGGTGCTGATCCTGCTGTGCGGCCCGGTGCTGCTCAAGTTCGCCCTGATCGCGCTGCTGGCCAAACTGTTCGGCGCTTCCGACGGCACCTCGATGCGTACCGGCCTGGCGCTGGCCCAGGCGGGCGAGTTCGGCTTCGTGCTGCTCACCCTGACCGCCGGCGCCAACCTGATCGACCCGTTCATCATCCAGCTGGTGCTGGCGTCGATGGTGCTGTCGATGCTGGTGGCGCCCTTCCTGATCGAAAAGTCGGACCAGATCGTCATGAAGATCTCGTCCAACGAATGGATGCTGCAGTCGCTCCAGCTCACCCAGATCGCCACCCGCACCATGGCCAGCCAGAAGCATGTCATCGTGGCCGGGTTCGGACGCAGCGGGCAAAGCCTGGCTACCCTGCTGTCGGAGGAAAAAATCGCCTACCAGGCGCTCGACCTGGACCCGGAACGGGTGCAGGAAGCGCAGGCGGCCGGCGCGCATGTGTCGTACGGCGACGCGGGGCGCAAGGAGAGCCTGATCGCGGCCGGCGTGTACCGCGCCAGCGCACTCGTCATCACCTACGCCGATACGGCGTCGGCGCTCAAGGTCCTGCACCTGGTGCACGAGCTGGCGCCGACCCTGCCCGTCATCGTGCGCAGCCATGACGACACCGATCTCGATGTGCTCAAGAAGGCGGGCGCCGCCGAAGTGGTGCCCGAAGCGATGGAGGGCAGCCTGATGCTGGCCTCGCACGCGCTCGTCATGATGGGCGTGCCGCTGCGGCGCGTGGTGCACCGCGTGCAAAGCGCGCGCGACGAACGCTATGCTTCGCTGCGCGGCTACTTCCACGGCGCCAGCGATGTCGGCGACGACCCCGAACACACCTACGTGCGCCTGCATTCGGTCACCCTGCGCGACGACGCGGGCGCCATCGGCAAGCGCATCGAGCAACTGGAATTGCATGAGGTGGGCGCCGAAGTGACCACCATCCGGCGCGGCAAGGACAGGATCGACGTCAGTGCGCGCACGGAACTGCAGCGCGGCGATGTGGTGGTGCTGCGCGGCTCGGCCGACGCGGTGGACCGCGCCGAAGGTCGCCTGCTCAGTTAGGGATTCGGCACCGCCGCGTAAGGCACGACCAGGTTGCGTCCGCCCTCCTTGGCCTTGTACAGGGCGCTGTCGGCATGCGCCAGCAGGGTTTGCGCGACGTCTTCGATGGCATGTTCGCGGTCGAAGTCGTCCAGCACCGCCACCCCCAGCGACACCGAGACCGGCAGCGCGGCGCCGCTCAGCAGATCGACCGGCGTGGCGGCCACGCCCTTGCGGATGCGCTCGGCCACCATGACCGCCGCGTCCCAGTCGGCATTGACCAGCACGGCGACAAATTCCTCGCCGCCGAAACGCCCCATCGTGTCGGACAGGCGCAATTCATCCTTGATGCGGCCCGCCACTTCGCGCAGCACTTCGTCGCCGCCCTGGTGGCCGACCGTGTCGTTGACCAGCTTGAAGTGGTCGATATCGATGTACACCACCGCGATGCAATACTGCTGGCGGCGCGCACGGCTCACTTCCTCACGCAGGCGGCGGTCGATGTAGCGCCGGTTGTACACGCCCGTGAGCGAATCGGTCAGGCCGATGTACTTGAGCATTTCGTTACTGATCACGTTTTCCAGGCAGATCGCGATGATCGACGCCATGTGCTCGACAAAATCGGTCCCCATCGCCGGCGTGAAGCGGGTCGCGTCCACGCTGCCCAGATTGAGGCTGCCGATCAGGCGCTTGTTGCGCAGCAGGGGCACGCGGGCGATGCTTTGCAGGCCGGCCGGGGGCTGCGGGAACATCGGCTGGTGCGCGGCCGGCATGTAGGGGCCGAGCAGGGGCCGCGGTGGACCGGTCAGGTCGTTGCGCGCGGGGACGAAGCCGAGCGCCGATGCCTCTTCCACGAACAGCAGATGGGGAAAATCGGCAAAGTCGACCCCGAGCTTGTGCATGACGGTGCGGATATCGGCGCCCTCGTCGACCAGACTGAGGGTGACGATGTCGAGATCGGAAATGATGGGCAGGCTGCGGAAGATGGTGGCAACCAGGCTGGGGAAGCTGTCCGAACCGACGATTTCGAGGTCGAAGGCCTGGTGGCGGCACATGATGTCGTGGTTGCGCTCGGCCTGTTCCATCATGTAGGCCATATTCGCGCGCAGGGATGCGTTTTCTTCCGCCAGATCGCGCGACGTCACACCTGCCTCTTGCATACCGCCCCTTTCCATTGCCGTGTCAACCTGCCCAATAGTGCAACCTTACGCCATCTTATCCGGAATGAATACGAAAACGATACTCTTCTCGCGGCAAACTTGGTAAATCACCGCCTTTGCACGCCACGATCGATCAGAACGCCAGCGTCATCGCCACCGGCTGCCCCACGTGCACGCGCTGGCCGTCGCCTTCGGTGACGATGGCATTCATGCCGAAGCAGATGGCGTCGTCCATGGCCGGCTTGGTGCGGTATGTACGCAAAATATCCAGGGGGTCGGGGCCGGGTACGCCGCTGGCCTGGTCGACCGCGGGGATCGGGCAGCGCCCGCAGGGCTTGACGGGCTGCACCCGCGCCTGGCCGATGGCGAACGATGCGGCGTAGTCTTCTTCGAATGCCTCGATGCCGTCGATGACCAGATTGGGGCGGAAACGGTTCATGGGAATGGCCGCGCGCCCGGCCGCGGCCAGCCTGGCGTTCAGGTCGGCCAGCGAGGCCGAGCCGGCCAGCAGCAGGGGGAAGGCGTCGGCGAACAGCGTTGGCGCCGCCACTGCGCCGGTCCACTTGGCGCTGGCGAAGCGGGTCGCGCCCGCATGAAAGCGCACCAGGCGGCAGGGCGTGCCGATGGCATTGCTGAACCAGGCGGCGCAGGTGTCACCGCAATCGTAGGAGAGCACGGTGTCGTCCCAGACGGTCACGTCAAGGGTGCGCTCGTCGGCCGGGTCGGGCAGGCCGAGGGCGATTTCCAGGCGCAGCATGCCGGGGGCGCGCACTTCCAGCGTGTCCGCTTTCAGGCGCGGGGAGATCAGCGCCATGCGCGGATGCTCGCGCTGGGTGAGGAACTGGCCGTCGTCGGTGACGACCATCCATTCACGGTCGTAGACCGCGTCGACCGACAGGCCGGCCGTGGTGAGCGTCGCTTCGCGCACGGACATGCCGCCGCAGGATTTGATCGGGTAAAGAATGATCTCGGAAAGGATGGCCATGGTTGTCCAGACTGCGTGAATGAAAAGCGCGTTCAGTATGCCTCAATTGCGGTCCCACGGCGGGGTGCCGGCGAAGGCCTCGGCCAGGAAATCGATCATGACCCTGACCTTGGCGGGCAGCTGGCGCCGGCTCGGATACACAGCCAGCACATCGATATCGGGCAGCGTGAAGCCGGGCAGCAGCGGCACCAGCCGGCCGGCGCGCAGGTCGGCGCCAATCAGGAACGATGGCTGCCAGATGATGCCCGCGCCCGCCAGCGCCGCCGCGCGCGCCGTGTCGCCATTGTTGGCATGCAGGGCGCAGCGCACAGTAACGGGATGGGCACGGCCCTGGGCATCGGCAAAGCGCCATTCGTCGGCGCTGGCGGCGTAGCTGTAGCCGATGCAGGCATGGGCGCGCAGATCGTCCGGTACCTGGGGCGTGCCATGGCGCGCCAGATAGGCTGGCGCCGCGCAGCAAATGTTGTGCGAGGTGGCCAGGCGGCGCGCAGCGTGGGTGCTGGCGCCGCCGCGCGAAATGCGGATCGCCAGGTCGTAGCCTTCGTCGACGATGTCGACCACGCGGTCCGACAGCGCCACCTCCAGTTCAAGCTCCGGATAGCGCGCCATGAACGCCGGCCACAGGGGCGCCAGGTGCAGCACGCCGAACGTGAGCGGCGCATTGATGCGCAGCACACCGCGCGGCACCAGCATGGCCGACGAGGCGATCGCCTCGATTTCGGCCATGTCTTCGACGATGGTCTTGGCACGCTGGTACAGGTCGTCGCCGCTGGCGGTCAGCGACATCTTGCGCGAACTGCGGTTGAGCAGGCGCGTGCCAAGGTGCTCTTCCAGATCGGCCACGATACGGGTGACGTTGGCGGGCGAAGTATCGAGCGCGTCCGCCGCGCGCGCGAACCCGTTGCGGCGGACCACTTCGACAAACACTTCCAGCGCGCGCATCCGGTCCATATCGGCCTCATGATTCAGTAAAGCTGAATATAGCATCAATTTCCAAGGCTTTGATTCATTGATTTAACTGGCGCAGCATGAACTCCTCAACCAAACAAGGAGCTCACCATGAAACGCTTTGACAACAAAACCATCCTCGTCACCGGCGGCAACAGCGGCATCGGCCTGGCCACCGCGATCGCCTTTGCCCGCGAAGGCGCGCGCGTCGTGATCACCGGCCGCGACCAGGCCACCCTCGAGCGCGCCAGGGAACAGATCGGCGCGGACAGCGTGGCCCTGCGCCACGACCAGGGCGCGCCCGGCGGCGGCCAGCTGCTGGCCGCGGCACTGGCAAGCCGCGGCATCCGTCTCGACGCGCTGTTCCTCAATGCCGGCGTGGCCAAGTTCGCCCCCTTCGACCAGGTCGACGAGGCGCTGTGGGACCAGACTTTCGACGTCAACGTCAAGGGCGCCTACTTCCTGATCCAGGCCCTGACCCCGCTGTTCAACCAGGGCGCCGCGATCGTGCTCAACGGTTCCGTCAACGCCCGCATCGGCATGCCTTCGTCGTCGGTGTATGCAGCAAGCAAGGCGGCCCTGATTTCGTTTGCCAAGACCCTGTCGACCGAACTGCTGCCCAACGGCGTGCGCGTCAACGTGGTCAGCCCCGGTCCCGTCAGCACGCCGCTGTATGGCCGTCTGGGCCTGGCGCCGGCCGAGCTTGACGGCATGGCCGCCGCCATCATCGGCCAGGTGCCGCTCAAGCGCTTCGGCACGCCCGACGAAGTGGCCAGCGCCGTGCTGTACCTGTCGGGACCGGACTCGGCTTTCATCGTCGGTACCGAGCTGATTGTCGATGGCGGCATGACCCAGCTGTAAGTATTGAACATTTGGCAATCCCCGGAAAAGCGGCTAGTATCTGGCGATCGCTTTTTTGAGGGATGTCACGATGTTCAAGCTTCACGCACTGGCCACCGCTACCCTGGCGGCGGCATTCGCCTTACCTGCCGCTGGACAGGCGCCGGCCGGCTTGAGCGGCGCCCTCGACCATGGCGAGCTGGGTTTGCTGCCGGCAGACCATTTCCGCATCACCAGCGGCAAGTGCGCCGATTGCCCGACCGTGCGCCAGAGCCTGTGGTACTTCCAGGACGATCTGGTGGCCGTGCCGAACCCCGCCCTGCCCGTGTCCGGCTTTGCCACCCAGCCCGACATGGTGGCCGCGGTGCGCAGCTGGGCTGCGGACGGCGCCGCCAGCAAGCGCGATTACCCCGGGCTCGTCTGGATCGGCTCGCCCCAGGTGTTTGACGATGTCGCCATCGAAGCGGACGGCAAGGCCGTGCGCACGCGCGATGGCGGCAGCACCCGGCTGCTGCTGGTGCCGAAAATTCCCACCAATCTGTCGTACTGGAATGCGCATACCACCGACTTCTTTGGCCAGCGTCCGCTGCGCATGCGCGGCAGCTACCGCGACGTCAATGGCAGCGCCGCCTTTGTGGCGCGCACCGTGTGGCCCAAGGACTTCACGCTGGACGGCAGCAAGCTGGCGCCGCGCCCGCTCAATGACAGCGAAACGCTCACGAGCTTCGTGCGCGAGGCGGGCGGCGGCGCGGCCAGCCCGTACGCCACCCGCCTGCTGTGGGAACGCACGCCCGGCAAGGGCGGGGCGCTGAGCGGCAAGCCCGTGATCGGCATCATGCTCAACGGCGCCCAGGGCGACGACGACGAAGCCTATGGCGGCCACTTCGCCATTGCCACCGGCGCGGTCGGCAAGCAGGGCGAATGGTCGGACTGGATCGTCAATAACTTCTACAACCTCGATTCGTTCAGCGAAAAGGGCATCGTGGCCGCGCCCGTCCCCATGGATAACTATCTCATGGACCTCAACAGCGGCCAGCAGTTCTACCGCCCTTCCTACATGCTGGTGGCGGTGCTGAGCGACGCGCGCACCGCGCAGGCCTACCAGGGTGGCGTGCAGCGCGTCTTCAACAACTTTTACCGGCACGATTTCACCTACCGCCATGCGGGCGCCAACTGCGCCGGCATCAGCCTGGACGTGTTCAAGGGCCTGGGCTGGAACATCCCCGAACGGGGCGCCACCAGCCACCTGAAGGCGCTGGCCGGCTACGGCTACCTGTCGGCCAAGGACATGAGCCTGGCCAGCGGACGCAAGATCTACGATTACCTCACCGAGGAACAGATCCGCCTCTACCCCGCCGTGGCCTTCGACGCGGCCGGCAGCGATCTGCTCTCGCTGGTCGGCGCGGGCGCCGCGCCACGGCGCCAGCTGAGCGTGTTTGAAAAGCAGCTGCAAAGCGATGTGGAGGCAATCGTCCTGGTGCGCATTCCACAGGTGCCGTCAAGCCGCGCGATGGGATCGAACCCGGTGTTCTCGTTCGATGAATTCATGGCCCGCACGCCGCCCGACCACGCCGACTGGAAGATCGTGCCGGCCGGTCCGCGCCCCTTCCCTGCGGCGCTGCGCGAGAACGTGGTGGCGCTCGAGACGCCCGGTCCGGTGCCGCTGCCGGTGGCCGGGATCGGCATGGGCGGCCTGCTGTTCGTGGGCGCCTTTGTCCGGCGCCGGCGCCGCAAGGCCTAGTCCAGCGTCTGGCGATAGCGCATCAGCGCCAGCACGCCCGCACCCAGCATGAACAGGGCGATCGGCCAGGCATGGGGCAGGATCTCGCTGAAGGTATTGCCCTTCAACATAATGCCGCGCACGATGCGCAGAAAGTGCGTCAGCGGCAGCACTTCGCCGATGTGCTGCGCCCACCCCGGCATGCCGCGAAACGGGAACATGAAGCCCGACAGCAGCATCGATGGCAGGAAAAAGAAGAACGTCAGCTGCATCGCCTGCAGCTGGTTGCGCGCCAGCGTGGAAAAGGTGAAGCCGATGGCCAGGTTGGCCGCGATGAACAGCACCATCACCGCCGACAGCAGCCACACGCTGCCCACCATGGGCACGTCGAACATCAGGCGGCCCGCGACCAGGATCACGCTGACCTGCACGTAGCCGATCAGGATGTAGGGGACGATCTTGCCGACCATGACTTCCAGCGGCGAGAGCGGCGTGGCCAGCAGATTTTCCATGGTGCCGCGCTCGCGTTCGCGCGTCATGGCCAGTGACGTCATCATCACCATGGTCATGGTCAGGATCACCCCCATCAGGCCGGGAACGATGTTGTAGCGTGTCAGGCCCTCGGGGTTGTAGCGGCGCTGGCTGCGGATCTCGTAGGGTGGCGGCGCCGCGCGCAGGCGCGCCAGCGGACCCACCAGATCGCGGCCGATGGCCCGCTCGGCAATCGCGTTGACCGAAGCGAGGGCATTGCCGGTGGCGGCCGGATCGGTGGCGTCGGCCGCGAGCAGGATCACCGGCCGCTCGCCGCGCACCAGCTTGCGCGAAAAATCGGCCGGCACCACCAGCACAAACTGGACGTCGCCGCGCGCCAGCAGCGCGTCGCCCTGCGCTTCGCCGCTCACGTGCTGCGCCACGCGGAAGTACTGCGACGTTTCCAGCGCCGCCACCAGGCTGCGCGAAAACGTGCTGCGGTCGCCGTCATACACCGCCAGCGGCAGCTTGCGCACGTCGCCATTGATGGCAAAGCCGAACAGCACCAGCTGGACGATGGGAATGACCACCATCATGCCGAAGGTGAGGCGGTCGCGCCGGACCTGGCGAAATTCCTTGAGCAGCACGGCGATCAGGCGCGACCAGGTCATGGCGCCGCGCCCGCGAAATTGTCCTGCGCATCCTGCATCAGGGCGATGAACACATCTTCCAGCGTGGCTGGCGTGGGCGCGCTGTGCAGATCCTGCAGGCCGGGCCGGGCCAGCGCGGCCGCCATCGCCTGTGCGCTGTCGGCGGCCACGTGCAGCGTCGCGCCGAAGGGGGCCACGGTGCGGATGCCGGGCGCTGCGCGCAGCACCGGCGCCGCCTCGGCCAGGGCGGGGCCGCTGACGGCCCAGGTCAGCAGGCCGGCGCCCGCCACCACTTCCTCGACCGTGCCGCGCGCCAGCAGCTTGCCATAGGCGATGTAGGCCAGTTCGTGGCAGCGCTCCGCTTCATCCATGTAATGGGTCGACACCAGCACCGTCATGCCGGCGGCGGCGAGTTCGTGGATCTGGTCCCAGAATGCGCGGCGCGCGGACGGATCGACGCCAGCGGTCGGTTCGTCGAGCAGCAGCAGCTGGGGATCGTGGATCAGGCAGGCGGCCAACGCCAGGCGCTGCTTCCACCCGCCCGACAGGGAGCCGGCCAGCTGGGTGCGGCGGCTGTACAGACCCAGCTTCTCGAGCGTGGCGCGAATGCGCGCGCGCCGGTCCGCAACGCCGTACACGCGGGCGAAGAAATCGAGATTTTCTTCGATGCTGAGATCTTCGTACAGGCCGAACTTCTGGGTCATGTAGCCGACTTCGCGCTTGATCAGGCGGGCCTGGGCGCGGATATCGTAGCCGAGACAGGTGCCCTCGCCCGCGTCGGGGGTGAGCAGGCCGCACAGCATGCGGATGGTGGTGGTCTTGCCGCTGCCATTGGGGCCGAGGAAGCCGTAGATGCGGCCACGCTGGACGCGCATGTCGACATGGTCGACCACCATGCGCCCGCCGTAGGATTTGCTCAGGCCGCGCACATCGATGATGACGTCGCCCGCCGTCATGGCGCCGGCGTGACCGTGAGCGGCTGGCCGGGATGCAGCGCCATGGCCTGTTTCGGTTCGGGCGTCGCCTCGATCATGAACACCAGGGTGGCGCGGTTTTCCTTGCTGTAGATGAGTGGCGAGGTGTATTCGGCCTGGGGCGAGACATAACTGATGCGCGCGGCCAGCGGCTGGCAGCCGTCGCAGGCAATGGTGGCGGCCTGGCCGACGCGCAGCTGGCCAAGGCGCGCCTCGGGAACGAAGAAGCGCGCCTTGATGGCGCCCGGCGGCAGCAGCGTGAGCACGGGCGCGCCGGCAGGCACCCATTCGCCGACGCGGTACGCCACCTCCGTCACCAGGCCCGCCACCGGTACGGTCTGCACCTTCTGGTCGACGCGCCACTGGGCTTGCGCCAGCTGGGCGCGGGCCGCCTCGACTTCCTTGCCGGCCGCCGCGATCTGGTCGCTGCGCGCGCTCGATCTGGCCGTGCGCAGGCGCGCCGCGGCCTGCGCGACACGCGCGCGGTCGGCGTCGACGGCGGCACTGGACTGGTCCAGGCGCGCGCGCGAAATGAAGCGGTCGCCGACCAGCTTGCGGTCGCGCTCCAGGTTGGCGCGCGACAGGGCCAGCGCCGCCTGCGCCGCAGCCAGATCGGCGGCGATGGCTGCCTGTTCATCGCTGCGCGCGCCCTTGCGCAAGTCCGCCAGCAAGGCTTGCGCCCGCTCGACGCGGCTTTGTGCTTCCTGGCGCGCTGCGCTTTCGCTGGCCTGTTCCAGCACGAAGGCCGGGGCCCCGCTGGCCGGCGTGTCGCCCGTGCGCAGCGTCAGCTTGACCAGGGTACCGGCCAGCGGTGCGCCGATGCGCACATACTCGCCTTCCGCGTAGCCGGGGAAGCGCTGGTCGTCCGGCTCGGCGCAGCCGGCCACGAGGATTGCGCACGCGGCGCACAAGGTCAGCGTTTTCATGGTGTTGCTCCAGGATGCACGGCGATGGCGCGCAGTGCCAGTTCGATGCGCTGGGCCAGCGCCGGTTCCGACAACAGTGCCACCTGCGCCAGGCCCGCCAGTTGCGGCGGCAGCGCGGCGTGGCGTTCGACCGCCCCGCCAGCCAGCAACGGACCGACGATGCCGCCGGCCAGAAACGGCAACAGCTGCGGCGCGGGCACGGGCACGATGCTGCCATCGGCCTGGCCCTGCTGCACCAGGCGCAGGATCAGCGCCAGATGGCGGGGCAGGTTATCGCGCAGGAAGTGCAAGGGCAGCGGCTCGCCCCGCATCGCTTCGGACACCAGCATGAACAGCAGCGTACGGTGGGTACGCGCAAAGCCGCCCAGCACGCTGAAGGCGGCGCGCAGACCGCCCAGTGCATCGGCATGCGTGTCGATGTGCAGCTGGAGGTCGGCGAACATGGCTTCATACAGGCGCTGCAGGACGGCGCGGATGAAGTTGTCCTTGTTCTTGAAGTGGTAGTGGAACATGCCGAGATTGACGCCGGCATGCTCGGCCAGCTTGCGCACGGACAGTCCGGCGCAGCCCGTCTGCGGCAGCAGGACCATGCCGGCGGCAATCAGGCGTTCATCGATTTGCTGGGAAGGGCGGCTCATTAGGTTACTATACGCTCGTATAATAACCTGTCAAGCGCTTACTTTTTAGGCAGACTTTCCTTGGCAAGGCGCGCATCGAGATTCTTGCCTGCCTCCTCTGCGTAAGCGCGGCAGCCATCGGGATCGATGAAGGGGTTGCTGGTCGCGGTTTTCCTGGCCAGTTTTTCCAGCGTGTCGGTGAAGTCCGGATGGGTCGAGACGACGACGTCGCACTTGAGGCCGGCGATCTTGGTGATCGCGTTGCGCAAGCTGGCGACCCGGGCCGGCGCGTCCGTGAGGCGGTAATTGTCGGCCGACACCGCCGTCAGGCTGTCGGCATAGACCATGTTCAGGCAGCGCCCTTGTTCGCACGAGGTCCAGGTCCAGGTGGTGCCGCCCGGCGCATGGCCCGGCGTCATGTGGGCGGTCAGGGACAGGCCGCCGACGGTGAGCGTCTCGCCCTCGCCCACGACTTGCACTTTGGCCAGCTTGTCGATGCGCGGATGCTGGCCTGCCTCGTACTGGGCATCGTCCTTGCAGATCTCGCCGTCCT
>Ga0209023_10000654_pt1 | contig 51010 bp, 49 predicted proteins | sample LakOneMetagenome_FD_187468 | JGI IMG/M metagenome (GOLD analysis project Ga0209023, IMG submission 187468) | Freshwater and sediment microbial communities from Lake Erie, Canada (SPAdes) (version 2) | ecosystem: Environmental > Aquatic > Freshwater > Lentic | place: Lake Erie, Canada... | reverse complement strand
GCGGCCCCCCCCGCCATTGCGGAGACTTGCGTACGGACCGGCGGCGAACAGGGGCGTGCCATGACGATCGTGCGCCGAGGCATCGCCCAATTGCGCCGCCAGGACTGGATGGCGGTTTTCATCGAACTGGTGGTCGTGATCCTGGGCGTGTTCCTCGGCGTGCAGGCGGCGAACTGGAACGAGGATCGGGAACAGGACCGGAAGTCGGCGGTATTCACCGAACGCCTCAAGACCGACCTGCGCGCCGAAGCCTGGAACATCGAAATGCAGATCGGCTACCACGAACAGGTGCAGGCCAATGCCCGCCGTGCAGCCGATGCGTTGTCCGGACGCGATCCCTTGCCCGACGAGGCGCTGCTGGTCGCGGCGTTCCGCGCCACCCAGTACAACGACAACGTCCGCCAGCGCGCGACCTACGACGAACTGACTTCCACCGGGGACCTCGGCCTGATCCGCGACTATGCGTTGCGCAAGCTGGCGATGAACGTCTACACCACGCAGGTGTTCGACTGGTTCACCGACGAAGGGCGCACGTCGCCATACCGCGCGGCGTTCCGCAGGCGGGTGCCATACGGCGTGCAGACCGCGCTGGAAACCACTTGCGGCGACCGGGTGGTGCCCTCCGGCAATTACGCCGGCATCGCCACGAAGCTCGACTTCCCCTGTCGCGTCGACATGCCGCCGGCCGAGATCGCGGCGGCTGCCACGGCCTTGCGACGCGATCCGGAAATCCTGCCGCTGCTCAACCAGCGCATCGTCGATCTCGGGACGAACATCGGCAACCTCACCTTCTACGATGCCGATTCCCTGCGCAGGAATCTGCGTGCCCTCGTACCGGAAAAGCCGTGATCGCGGCGGACCTGCCGGCTAGAATCGGCGATTGGCGTTTTCGCGAGGCATTCCGATGTTCGACACCGCCCCGCAACTCGACTGCGCCGGCCGCCTCCTGAAACTCGATGCCCCGCGGGTGATGGGCATCGTCAATGCCACGCCCGATTCGTTCGCCGACGGCGGCGAACACGCGACGGTGGAAGCCGCGATTGCCCACGGACTCAAGTTGGCCGAAGAGGGCGCGGACATCCTCGACATCGGCGGCGAATCCACCCGTCCTGGCGCCGGTGACGTGTCCATCGAGGAGGAACTCGGTCGCGTGATCCCGGTGATCGGGGCACTGTCGAGACAGGTGTCGATCCCGATCAGCATCGACACCTCCAAGCCCGAAGTGATGCGCGCCGCGGTCGCGGCCGGCGCGGGCATGATCAACGACGTCTACGGGTTGCGCCGCGAAGGCGCGCTCGATGCCGCGGCCGGGCTCGGCGTGCCGGTGGTGCTGATGCACATGCAGGGCGAGCCGCGAACGATGCAGGCGAATCCGCAGTACGACGACGTTGTCGCCGAGGTGCACCGATTCCTCGCCGAGCGCATCTTCGCCGCGGAAATGGCCGGCATCGCGAAGAAGAACGTCGTGGTCGACCCGGGCTTCGGTTTCGGCAAGGACACGCGGCACAACCTGCAGTTGCTCGCCCAGCTGCGGCGCTTCACCGAATTCGGCGTGCCGGTGCTCGCCGGACTTTCGCGCAAGAAGACGATCGGCCAACTCACCGGCCGCGACCAGCCTCGCGAACGCGTCTTCGGCTCGGTCGCCGCCCACCTGGTGGCGGCGCAGAACGGCGCGGCCATCCTGCGCGTGCACGACGTCGCCGCGACCGTGGATGCACTCAAGGTCTGGAACGCGGTCGCCGCGGTGCCGCTGCCGCGCACCGAGGCGAAGCCGGGGATCCACTGGCCGGGCGAGGACTGAGCTCGCGCCTTGCGCGCCCGGTCGGGCGGCGCTTACGCTCGACGCTTCGTCCTCCCGGGAAGCCGCATGGGCCCTGCGCCTGCCGCGACCGCATCCCTCGAAGTGGCGCTCGCCCATGCGACGCGCCTGCTCGAGGCGGAACCCGTGCTGGCCGAGGAGCAGGCCACGGAAATCCTGCGCGCGGTCGGCGACCATCCGCGCGCGCTGCACGTGCTGGCGATGGCCCGCGTCCGCCAGGGCGACGACCAGGCCGCGGTCGGCGTCCTCGGGCCGCTGGCGCGCGATTGCCCGCGCTGGGCGCAGGCCCATGCCGACCTCGGTGCCGCGCTCTCAAGGCTCGGGCGCGCGGACGAAGCCGTCGCCGCATTGCGGCATGCGGCCACGTTGCAGCCCGAATTGCCGGGTGCCTGGCTCGCGCTCGCCGATGCGTTGCGTGCGAACGGCGACACCACCGGCGCTGGAGTGGCCTGCCTGCAGCATGTGCGGCATTCGGCAAAGGACCCGCGGCTGCTGGCGATCGGCAAGGCGCTGTTCGAAAACCGCCTGCCGGAAGCCGAGGAACGGCTGCGCACGCACCTCGAGCATGCCCCGAACGACATCGCCGCGATCCGCATGCTGGCCGAAGTCGACGCGCGGCTCGGCCGCGATGACGATGCGCTTGCGCGGCTCACGCGCTGCCTCGAACTCGCGCCAGGCTTCCACGCCGCGCGCAAGAACCTGGCGCAGGTGCTCAATCGCGGCAACCGCCAGCCCGAGGCGCTGGCGGAGGTCGAGACGCTGATCGCGGCGGATCCCGCCAACCCGGGCTATCGCAACCTCAAGGCGGTCATCCTCGGCCGCATCGGCGATTACGCGCAGGCGATCGACATCTACGAGGAACTGCTCGCCGCGCATCCACGGCACCCGCAGCTGTGGATGAGCTACGGTCATGCGCTCAAGACCGCGGGTTCGCAGGATCGCGCGATCGCCGCCTATCGCGGCGCCATCGGCATCGACCCCGGCTGCGGCGAGGCGTACTGGAGCCTGGCCAACCTCAAGACCGTGCGCTTCGACGCCGGCGACATCGCCGCGATGCAGGCGCAGTTGCAACGCACCGATCTCGAGGACGAACCGCGCCTGCATTTCGATTTCGCGCTGGGCAAGGCGCTGGAGGACGCGGGCGATTACCAACGCTCGTTCCGGCACTACCGCGATGGCAATGCGCTGCGGAAAACGCTGGTGCCCTACAACGCTGACGACAACGCCGCCCGCGGCCGCGTCGCGCGGCGCGTCTATACCCGCGAATTCTTCGCCGAACGCGAAGGCTGGGGTTGCGATGCGCCCGATCCGATCTTCATCGTCGGCATGCCGCGCGCGGGCAGCACCCTGGTCGAGCAGATCCTGTCGAGCCACCCTGCGGTCGAGGGCACGATGGAACTGCCCGAGGTCATTTCCATGGCGCGCGCGCTGCGTCGCCGGGCCGAGTCGCCGCAGACCACGTCCTACCACGACATCCTTGCCGGCATCGACGCCGATGAAGCGCGCGCGCTGGGCGAGCAATACCTGGAACGCACCCGCATCCATCGCAAGCGCGGAGCGCCGTTCTTCATCGACAAGATGCCGAACAACTTCGCGCACATCGGCCTCGTCAGGCTGGCCCTGCCCAACGCGAAGATCATCGACGCCCGCAGGCACCCGCTGGCCTGCTGCCTGTCCGGGTTCAAGCAGCATTTCGCGCGCGGGCAGGACTTCAGCTACGACCTCGGCGACATCGGCCGTTACTACCGCGACTACGTCGAACTGATGGCGCATTTCGACGAGGTGTTGCCCGGGAAGGTGCATCGCGTGGTCTACGAGGACGTGGTCGCCGACACCGAAACCGAGGTGCGGCGCCTGCTCGACCATTGCGGCCTGCCGTTCGACGGGGCCTGCCTGCGCTTCTTCGAGAATCCGCGCGCGGTGCGCACCGCCAGTTCCGAACAGGTGCGCCGGCCGATCTACCGCGACGGCGTCGACCACTGGCGCCATTACGAAGCATGGCTCGGGCCGCTGCAGGAAGCGCTGGGGCCGGTTCTCGACGCCTATCCGCAAACGCCGCCGCCGCGAGGCGGCTGACCGATCCACGACGAGGAGGGGAGGGGGAAATGGGGAACACGACACGCAACGCGCGGCAACGCCGGGCGCCTTCTGCGCTGGCGCGATTGCCGCTGGCGATGGGTATCTATCTCGCTTTCGGTTCGCTGGCCTGGGCGCAGGACGCATCGACCCAGGCGCCACCAGCGGACACGGGGCAGGATGCGAAGCCGACCCAGAGCAAGACGCTGGAAACGGTGACGGTGACCGCGCAGAAACGCACCGAGAACATGCAGAAGGTGCCGATCAGCATGCAGGCGATCGGCGAGGCCGCGATCAAGCGGCAAGACATCCAGGACTTCGACGATTACGCCAAGCTGCTTCCGAGCCTGTCCTACAGCTCGATCGGTGGCGGCGTGTTCTCCGGCCCCGGTTTCGCCCAGGTCTACATGCGCGGCGTCGCCAGCGGTGGCGACGGCAACCACTCGGCATCGCAGCCGAGCGTCGGCATGTACCTCGACGAGCAGCCGATCACCACCATCCAGGGTTCGCTCGACGTCCACATCTACGACGTCGCGCGGATCGAGGCGCTGGCCGGGCCGCAGGGCACCCTGTACGGCGCCAGTTCCGAAGCCGGCACGGTGCGCATCATCACCAACAAGCCGGATCCCAGCGGCTTCTCCGCCGGCTATTCGGCCGAGGCCAGCGCGATCGACGGCGGGGGCATCGGCCACGTGCTGGAAGGCTATGTCAACGCGCCGCTCAGCCCGGCCGCGGCGATCCGCCTGGTCGGATGGCAGAAGCGCGACGCGGGCTACGTCGACAACACCCACGGTACGCGCACGTTCCCGTCTTCCGGCGTGACCATGGACAACGCCGCGTTCGTCGACGACGACTACAACTGGGCGAACACCGCCGGCGCGCGCGCGGCGTTGAAGCTCGATTTCAACGACGACTGGTCGATCACGCCGCAGATCATGAGCCAGCGGCAGAAGGCCAACGGCAGCGCCGGATTCGAGCCGAAGATCGGCGATCTGCAACTGCACCACTATTTCCCCGAGAACTCGGACGACAGCTGGACGCAGGCGGCGCTGACCGTGCAGGGCAAGATCGGCAGCCTCGACCTGACCTACGCCTATTCGCACCTCAAGCGCGATGTCGATTCGCAGGCCGACTACAGCGATTACTACTGGTACGACAAGCTGGCCGGCTACGGCGAATATTTCTACGACGACGATGGCGCGCTGATCCCGCCGGCGCAGCACATCGACGCCAAGGACGGCTACACCAAGACCAGCCACGAGTTGCGGATCACCTCGCCAAAGGAAAACCGGTGGCGCTTCGTCGCCGGCGCGTTCTGGCAAGAGCAGCAGCACGACATCTTCCAGCGCTACTTGATCGACGGCCTCCAGGCTTCGCAGGAAGTCCCCGGCTGGCCCGACACCGTCTGGCTGACCGCGCAGCAACGCAAGGACCACGACGAGGCGGTGTTCGGCGAACTCTCCTTCGACATCGTGCCGGGCCTCACGGCGACCGCCGGCGGCCGCTGGTTCCGCACCAGCAACAGCCTGTACGGCTTCTTCGGCTACGGCGACTGGGGCTGGAGTTCCAAGGGCGTGGCTTCGTGTTTCTCGAGCGATCAATTCCACGGCGCGCCCTGCGTGGACCTGGACAAGTCGACCAGCGAAAGCGGTTCGCTCGGCCGCTTCAACCTGAGCTGGCAGATCAACGACAGCAAGATGATCTACGCGACCTGGTCGGAAGGCTTCCGCCCGGGCGGCGTCAACCGCGATGGCACCCTGCCGCCGTACAAGTCGGATTTCCTGACCAACTACGAGTTCGGCTGGAAGACGACATGGGCCGACAATGCCTTGTCGTGGAATGGCGCGGTGTTCCAGGAGGACTGGAAGGATTTCCAGTTCGCCTACCTGGGCGACAACGGCCTGACCGACATCCGCAACGCGGGCGAGGCGCGGATCCGCGGCTTGGAGACCGACCTGCGCTGGGCCGCCACCTACAACCTCGCCATCACCGGCGGTTTCGCGTTCTACGACGCCAAGCTCACCAGCGATTTCTGCGGCGACATCTCGCCGGTGACCGAGGAGCCGATCACCGTCTGCCCCGCCGGCAGCGTGGTGGACGGCATCCCGTACCCGGACGGGCCGCTGGCGCCCAAGGGCTCGCGGCTGCCGGTGACCGCGCGCTTCAAGGGCAACCTGACCGCGCGCTACACCACCGACCTGTGGGGCGGCGAAGGTTTCGCGCAGGCTGCGGCCGTCTACCAGGGGGATCGCAAGGTCGACCTGCGCGAGGTCGCGGCCAAAACCTACGGCGACCTCAAGGCGTATACGCTGCTCGACCTGTCGGTCGGCTACAAGCGCGACAACTGGTCGGTGGACCTGTTCCTGAAGAACGCGTTCGACAAGCGTGCGGAAATGGCGCGCTTCACCGAGTGCAAGGTGGGAACCTGCGGCGACGAACCGTACACGGTGGTGGCGCAGCCTCGCACCTTGGGCATCCGCTTCTCGCAGGAGTTCTGACGCAAGGCATGCCGGGCCCGCGATGTGCGGGCCCGGCGACATGCCGCGATTCGGTTGGCCGGGCGAGAACCGGGTTGGCGTTGCTTCCGGCAAGGGAGGCAACGACATGCGCAAGGTGATGTTCGCAAGTTGCATCCTGCTTGCGGCGTGCAACGCACCGCTTCCGCCGCTAGCGGCCAGCGCGGCCGTGGAACCGGTGGGGAAGGGCGATCCGGTCGAAGGGGCGCGCGTGGCCCGACGCGTGGGCTGCGACGGGTGCCACGCGGAAGGCGGCAAGGGCGGCGGCTTCGACGAAAAGACGCCGGAAGGGGACCGGATCGTGGCGCCCAACCTGACCAAACGGCGCGCGCTTTACGACGACGCGGGGATTGCGAAACTCCTGCACGAAGGCAGGACCCACGACGGGCACTTGCCATTCGGCATGCCCATCAAGATGCTCCAGCACCTCAGCGATCGCGAGGTGCGCGACATCACCGCGTGGTTGCGAGCACTGCCCGAAGTCGACAACCCCGGCCTCGCCGAAGGCCGCATCACGCCGGCGACGATGAAGCGGCTGTTGGCCGGAACCCATCCCTATTCGGGAGACGAGAAGCCGGATCCCGGAAACGTGCCGCCGGCCGTACCGCCGACCGAGGCGCTGGCGCTCGGCAAGCACTTGGCCTTCACGACCTGCACCGAATGCCACGGTTGGGACCTCAACGGATTCCAGGGGGACGACGCACCGTCGCTGGTCGTGGCCAAGGCCTACACGCCGGAGAAGTTCATGCGCTTGATGCGCACGGGCGAGATCGCGGCGGGTGGCAAGTCGAAGACCGGGTTCATGAGCGGGATCGCGGTCTACCGATTCGCACCGACGCTCACCGATGCCGAGATCGCCGCGCTCAAGCAGTACCTCGATTCGCGTTGATCCTCACGCGGCAGGAGCGCTTTCCGGCACACTGTGGCCTCCTGCCATTCGCCCGGGGATCCACATGCAGAGCTGGCTCCGCCGCAAGGACATCGACCGTGTCACGGTCCACGAGGAAGGGCGCAGGCTCGTTCCGACGCTGACCTGGCCGCACCTGGTCGCGCTCGGCATCGGCGCCATCGTCGGCACCGGCATCTACACGTTGATCGGGGTCGCGGCGAACCTTGCGGGCCCCGCGGTGCTGATCTCGTTCCTCGTCGCCGGCATCGTCTGCGCCTGCGCCGCGCTGGCCTACGCGGAAATGGCGACGATGATGCCCGCCGCCGGCAGCGCCTACACCTACAGCTACACCGTGCTCGGCGAAACCATCGCCTGGGTGGTCGGCTGGAGCCTGATCCTCGAATACACGCTGGTGGTGAGCACGGTCGCGGTCGGCTGGTCCGGCTATGCGGTCGGCTTCCTCAAGGGGCTCGGCGTCGACCTGCCGACGGCCTTGACCGTGGGGCCGCACGCGGGCGGCTTGATCAACCTTCCCGCGATCCTGATCACCTGGGTGGTCGCCGGGGCGCTGATCGCCGGCACGCGCGAAAGCGCGACGGTGAATGCGTTCCTGGTCGTGTTCAAGCTGATTGCATTGGCCGTCTTCGTCGCCATCGCGCTGCCTTCGTTCGACGCCTCGAACCTGCATCCGTTCATGCCGCACGGCTTCGCCGAGAGCATCGGCCCTGGCGGCAGGAAGTACGGGGTGATGGCGGCGGCGGCGATCATCTTCTTCGCGTTCTACGGCTTCGACGCGATTTCCACCGCGGCAGAGGAAACCAAGGACCCGGGCCGCAACCTGTCGATCGGCATCGTCGGTTCGATGGTGGGTTGCACGCTGATCTACATGGTCGTCGCCCTGGCCGCGGTCGGCGCGATGAACTATGGCGTGTTCGGGGAGAGCCCGGAACCGCTGGCGCTGATCATGCGCGAACTCGGACACGGCACGGCCGCGAAGATCGTCGCGGCGGCGGCAGTGATCGCGTTGCCGACCGTGCTGCTCGCGTTCTTCTACGGCCAGAGCCGCATCTTCTTCGTGATGTCGCGCGACGGCCTGCTTCCGCGTTCCTTGTCGAAAGTCGGCAAACGCGGCACGCCGGTGGCGATCACCGTGTTCACCGCCATCGTCACTTCGGCGCTGGCCGGCATCGCGCGCCTGGATGAAATCGCGGCGCTCGCCAATGCCGGCACCCTGATCGCCTTCATCGCGGTGGCGACCTGCCTGCTGGTGCTGCGCAAGCGCGATCCGGCGCGGCCGCGCGTGTTCCGTACGCCGCTGGCCTGGCTGGTCGGTCCGGTCGCGATCCTCGGTTGCATCTATCTGTTCGCCAGCCTGCCGACGCGCACGCAGCTGTGGTGCCTGCTTTGGAACGCGTTCGGCCTGCTCGTCTACCTGCTGTATGCAAGACGCAACAGCCTGTTGGCGCAGGGAAGCGATGCCTGAGGAACCCCGTCCCCGTCCCAGTCGCGCACGAAAAAAGCAGGTCCTCCGCTGCGCCGGGGACGGCGAAACCGAAAGATGAGCGCCGACCTTCGCCCGCCCGCGATCGCGTTGATGGGCCCGACCGCGTCGGGCAAGAGCGCGTTCGCGCTGGAACTTGCGGAAAAGCTCGACGGCGAAATCGTCAGCGTCGATTCCGCGCTGGTCTATCGCGGCCTCGACATCGGCGCGGCCAAGCCGACGCACGACGAGCGATCGCGCGTTCCCCATCACATCATCGACGTGCGCGAACCGTGGCAGCCGTATTCCGCCGCGGAATTCGCCGTCGAGGCGCGCCGCGCCGTCGATGCGATCCTCGCGCGCGGCAGGCTGCCGATCCTCGCCGGCGGCACCGGGCTGTATTTCCGCGCGCTGTTGCACGGGCTCGCCGACATGCCGGAAGCGAACGAGGAAGTGCGCGCGGGCATCGCGGCCGAAGCGGAAGCGCACGGCTGGGCGGCGTTGCACGCGGAACTGGCGGCGGTCGACCCCGAAGCCGCTGCGCGCATCCACGCCACCGATGCACAGCGCCTCCAGCGCGCGCTGGAAGTCTTCCGCGTCAGCGGCAGGCCGATCACCGCGTGGCAGCGCGAGGCGCGCGGCGAACGCCTGCCGGCGACGGTGCTGAAGCTGGTGCTGGCGCCGCCGGAACGCGCGACGCTGCACGCCCGCATCCAGGCGCGTTTCGACGCGATGCTCGCCGCCGGCTTCCTCGATGAAGTCCGCGCGTTGCGCGAATTGCCTGAATTGCGTTCGCATCCTCGGCCGCTCGATCTTCCCGCGTTGCGCGCGGTCGGATACCGGCAGGCGTGGGAGTACCTCGACGCTGGCCCCCCTCCCTCGACCGGAGAGGATGGCGAGGCGTTCGCTGGATTCCGGAACCGCGCCATCTTCGCCACGCGCCAACTGGCCAAGCGCCAGTTCACCTGGCTGCGCGGCGAAACCGATGCCCTGTGGTTCGATCCTTCGACGCAGCGCACGGAATTGCAGTCCGCGGTCGCGGCTTTCATGGGCACCGGGCGCGTGTCGGTCGGGTAAGATCGGGCGGTCGCCGCCGCGGGGAGTGCGGGTCGGGGGATGCGGATCCGGCAAGACCGGACCGGACACAACAAAATCCAGGTTGGGGAAAGCCATGTCCAAGGGCCAGTCTTTGCAGGATCCGTTCCTGAACGCGCTACGCCGCGAACGCGTGCCCGTGTCGATCTACCTCGTCAACGGCATCAAGCTGCAGGGCACGATCGAATCCTTCGACCAGTTCGTGGTCCTGCTGCGCAACACGGTCAGCCAGATGGTCTACAAGCACGCCATCTCCACCGTGGTCCCGGCGCGCAACATCCGGGTCGGCGCCACGCCGGGCACCGCGTCGGACGATGGGTCCGCGGACGAGGGCGGCGACGAGGCCGAATAGCCGGCTTGCATTCGGGCGGATCGCCCTCACTTCAGCCCGATGCCGACGCAACTGTTCGAACGCTCGCGCCGGGGCGAAACCGCCCTGCTGATCCAGCCCCATGCCGGCGGCAAGCCCGACGAGGGCGTGCTCGAGGAATTCGCCGACCTCGCGCGTTCGGCCGGGGCCACGGTCGCGCACCTGTTGCACGCGCGCATCGACCGCCCGAATCCGTCCACGCTGATCGGCAGCGGCAAGCTGGAAGAGGTGAAGGTCGCCTGCGACGCGACCGGCGCCGACCTGGTGCTGGTCAACCACCCGCTGACGCCGGTGCAGGAACGCAACCTCGAGCGCGCGCTGGAACGTCGCGTGGTCGACCGCACCGGGTTGATCCTCGACATCTTCTCGCAGCGCGCGCGCAGCGCCGAAGGCAAGCTGCAGGTGGAACTCGCGCAGCTCAGGCACATGGCCACGCGCCTGGTGCGCGGCTGGACGCACCTGGAGCGCCAGCGCGGCGGTTCCATCGGCCTGCGCGGCCCCGGCGAAACCCAGCTCGAAACCGACCGCCGCCTGCTGCAGAAACGGGTGGACATGCTGCAGAAGCGGCTGGAGAAGGTCGAAGTGCAGCGCACCCAGATGCGGCGCGCACGCGTGCGCAGCGAGCTGCCGCGCGTCGCCCTGGTCGGTTACACCAATGCCGGCAAGTCCACCCTGTTCAACACGCTGACGGGCGCGGATGCGTATGCCGCGGACCAGTTGTTCGCCACGCTCGATCCGACCGTGCGCCGCATCGAACTCCCCGGCGGCGGGGTGGTGCTGGCCGACACCGTCGGCTTCGTCCGCGACCTGCCGCACGAACTGGTCGCCGCGTTCCGCTCCACCCTGAGCGAGGCGCGCGAGGCCGACCTGCTGCTGCACGTGGTCGATGCCGCCGATCCGCTGCGCGAGGAGCGCATCGCCCAGGTCGACGAGGTGCTGCGCGAAATCGGCGCGGGCGATATTCCGCAATTGATGGTGTTCAACAAGATCGACCGGATCGAGGGCGCGACGCCGCGCATCGACCTTCGCGGCGACGAGCGGCTCGCGGTGTGGATGTGCGCGCGCGATGGCGATGGCCTCGGCCTGCTGCGCGAAGCGCTGGGCGAACGCCTGGGCCTCAAGCGCGTCAACGGCGAAATCCTGCTGCCGACCGATGCCGGGCGCCTGCGCGCGCGCCTGCACGCGCTGGAAGCGGTGCGCGACGAATCCCACGACGACGCCGGCTGGCGGCTTCGGGTCGACCTCGCCCTCGCCGATGCCCACCGGCTCGCGGCGCAGTCCGACGGCGCGCCCTTGCGCGCGTTGTTGCCCGAATTACTACCCGAATAAACGCCCCCACCCGCCTTCGGCACCCTCTCCCCGCGAGCGGGGAGAGGGGATGAAGCCGTAGAATCCCCGCAAGACCAGCAACGGAGCCTGCATGGCCTGGAACACCCCCGGCGGCAACGACGAAAACAAGCCCAAGCCCGACGACGCGTTCTCGCGGCTGTTGCGCCCGCTGCGCGGCATCGCCGGCGATGGTGGTTACCTGCGCTGGGTCGCGATCGCGCTGGTCGTGCTGCTCGCGCTCGACAGCTTCGTGCTGGTGACCGAACAGCAACGCGGCGTGGTGCTGCGCTTCGGCCGTTTCGCGCGGGTCATGCAACCGGGCCCGCACCTCAAGCTGCCGTGGCCGATCGAACGCGTGGTCAAGGTCGAAGCCACCCAGATCCAGACCTTCAGCGACAACGTGCCGGTGCTGACCAGCGACGAGAACATCGTCAAGGTGGAGATCAACGTGCAGTACCGCGTGCGCGACCCGCAGCTCTACCTGTTCGGCACGCGCGACGCCAGGGAAGTGCTGGCGCAAGCCGCGCTCAGCACCGTGCGCGAGCAAGTGGGGCGTTCCAACCTCGATACCGTGCTCGGTGCGCGCGAGGCATTGGCCGTGTCGGCGCGCCAACAGTTGCAGAAATCGCTCGATGCCTATCGCACCGGCCTGGTGGTCACCGAGCTCAACCTGCCGAATGCGCGCCCGCCTGATGAAGTGAAACCGGCCTTCGACGACGTCAACAGCGCGCAGCAGGATCGCGATCGCCTCGTCAGCGAGGCCCAGGCCTATGCCGCCCGGATCGTGCCCGAGGCCCGCGGCAAGGCCGCGCGCGTGCGTACGGTCGCCGAAGGCTACAAGACCGCGGCGATCGCCAACGCCACCGGCGACGCGCAGCGCTTCGACCTGCTGGTCGCGCAGTACAAGGTCGCACCCGACGTCACCCGCAAGCGCCTGTGGCTGGAGACGGTGCAGGAGGTGCTGTCGCGCAACCGCACCGTGGTCGGCGGCGACGGACGCCAGCTGATCTACGTGCCGATGCCGACCACCGCGTCGGCATCCGCCACGACCATGCCGCCCTACCTGCCCGACGTCCTTTCGCCGGCGGTCACGACGACGGCAGTGGATGACGACGTGCGTCCCGGCCGGCAACCGCGCAGCGACGACAGAGAGGTGGAACGATGAACCGCCGGCTTCCCGTCGTTGCGCTGGTGGTGCTGGCGCTCGCCTTGTTCGGCTCGATCTATGTCGTCGGCCAGGGCCAGAGCGCGATCGTGCTCAACCTCGGCAAGGTCGTGCGCAGCGATATCGGCCCCGGCCTGCACTTCAAGTTCCCGCTGGTCGAGAGCGTGCGCGTGTTCGACCGGCGCCTGCAGGTCATCCCCGCCGACCCCGAGCGCTACCTGACGCTGGAGCGCAAGGATGTCAGCGTGGACTTCTTCGCGGTCGGCATGATCGAGGACGTGCGCGCGTTCTACCGCGCCACCGGCGGCGACGAGAAGATCGCGGTCGAACGCCTCGCGCCGATGATCAAGGACTCCCTGCGCAACGAGATCAATTCGCGCACCCTGGCCCAGGTGGTGTCCGGCGATCGCTCGCAGATCATCGGCCCGCAGCTCAAGGGCATCAACGAGGGCGCGGCCAACATCGGCGTGCGCATCGTGGACCTGCGGATCAAGCAGATCGACCTGCCCACCGACAGCGACGTGATCAAGCAGGTCTATGCGCGCATGAGCGCGCAGCGCAAGCAGGTCGCGGCGGGGCTGCGGGCGGAAGGCGCGGAACAGGCCAACGAGATCAATGCCAAGGCCGACCGCGACCAGACCGTCATCATCGCCGAGGCCGAGCGCGACGCGCAGAAGCTGCGCGGCGAAGGCGATGCCGAGGCCGCGCGCATCTACGGCGAGGCGGCATCGAAGGACCCGGGTTTCTACGCGTTCCAGCGCAGCCTCGAGGCCTATCGCAAGTCCTTCGATGGCGGCAACGACGTGATCGTGCTCGAACGCAACGATCCGTTCCTGCAGTACATGCGCAGCGACCGCTGACCAATGCCGGACCTGTGGTCTGCGCTCTGCCTCGTGGCCATCCTCGAGGGCCTGTTCCTGTTCGCGGCCCCGCGCGGGTGGAAACGCGCGGCGGAGCAGTTGCACGCATTGCCGAACGAACGCCTGCGCCAGGTAGGGGCGGCGCTGCTGATCGCCGGGCTGGTGGCGCTGTGGCTGGTGCGCGGGGGCTGAACGGCACGCATCCTCGGCTCGCGCACCGGGCCCGAACCCCGTAGAATGTCGAAAAGCCGGACGGGGACGATTCCCGCCGGCTTTTCCCATGTCTGGAGCAAGCAAAATGGGTCAGTCGGTCGTCGTACTCGGCGCGCAGTGGGGCGATGAAGGCAAGGGCAAGATCGTCGATCTGCTGACGCAGGACATCGGCGCGGTGGTGCGCTTCCAGGGCGGGCACAACGCCGGCCACACCCTGGTGATCGGCGGCAAGAAGACCGTGCTGCACCTGATCCCGTCCGGCATCCTGCGCGACGACGCGCTGTGCCTGATCGGCAACGGCGTGGTGCTGCACCCGGGCGCGCTGCAGAAGGAAATCGCCGAGCTGGAAGGCAACGGCGTGGAAGTGCGTTCGCGGCTGAAGATCTCGCCGGCGACGCCGCTGATCATGCCGTACCACATCGCCCTCGACCAGGCGCGCGAGAAGGCCGCCGGCAAGGACGCGATCGGCACCACCGGCCGCGGCATCGGCCCCGCCTACGAGGACAAGGTCGCGCGCCGCGGCATCCGCGTCGCCGATTTGCGCTATCCGAAGGAACTGGCGGAAAAACTGCGCGCCACGCTCGACTACCACAATTTCGTGCTCGTGAATTACCTGAAGGTCGAGCCGGTCGATTTCCAACAGACGCTGGACGAAGCCCTCGCGTTCGGCGAATACGTCGAGCCGATGAAGTCCGACGTCGCCGGCATCCTGCACGAGCTGCGCAAGGCCGGGAAGAAGGTGCTGTACGAAGGCGCGCAGGGTTCCCTGCTCGACATCGACCACGGCACCTACCCGTACGTGACCTCGTCGAACACCACCGTCGGCGGCGCGCTCGCCGGCACCGGCGTCGGCGCGGACGCGATCGACTACGTGCTGGGCATCGCCAAGGCCTATGCCACGCGCGTCGGCGGCGGCCCGTTCCCGACCGAACTGCACGACGACGTCGGCCAGGGCATCCGCGACCGCGGCCAGGAATACGGCGCCACCACCGGCCGCCCGCGCCGCTGCGGCTGGATGGACATCGTCGCGCTCAAGCGCGCGGTGGCGATCAACGGCATCAGCGGCCTGTGCATCACCAAGCTCGACATCCTCGACGGGATGGAAACGCTGAAGATCTGCATCGCCTACGAGTACCACGGCAAGCGCAGCGAATACGCGCCGCTGGACGCGCAGGGCTGGGAAGAATGCACGCCGGTGTACCTGGAATTCCCGGGCTGGCAGGAAAGCACCCACGGCATCACCGAGTGGGACAAGCTGCCGCCGGCCGCGCGGGCCTACCTGCGCGCGCTGGAGGAACTGGCCGGCTGCCCGCTGGCCATCGTCAGCACCGGCCCGGACCGGGACGCGAATATCGTGCTGCGCGATCCGTTCGCCTGAGGCCATGGCATCGCGACCCGAGGCCGCTGCGGAACGCGCATCGCGTTAACCTGGGTCAGGTCGCCGGATTTCCTGGCGCACCGTCGGGGGGTGCGATGTCCGCTCGCAACATCGTTGTTCCCGCGGGGAATAGACGGTTCCGGCGCCCTGGCCGCGCATGGCTTGTCGTGCTCGCACTGCTCGCGGGCTGTGTCGCTATGCCACCGCCTCCTCCGCCACCGCCACCGCCACCGCCACCCCCGCAGCAGGTTGTGCCCGCGTTCCCGTGGCCACCGCCGAAACCTACCTCGCGCGTCGCGCTGCAACGCGATCTGCTCGCACGCGGGCCGGCCACGCTGGCGGATATCGGTCGCCACCTCGAAACATCGCTCGCCAGCGTCGGTTACGGCGAATGGAGTTACTACAGCGTGCCGGGAGGTTTCGCGCTGGCCACGCGGCTCGAACAGATCTTGCCGGACGGCAAGCCCAGGTCCGGCCCGCAACGATGGTCCACGGCACTGCCGGTGCAACCCGTCTTCAGCTTGGGCGACTACCTGAAGGCGCTTTTCACTGCGCCCCAGGGCGACTACCGCGTCATCGTTTTCGTCGTCACCGACCAGGCCTTCGCCGCATCGTCGGACGAAACTACCGAAGCCCAGGCCATGGATTGGCTCGGTGGCGGCATGGATCGCCTGCCTCCCACGCTAGCGATCCGGCCGTTCTCGGCCAGTACCGCCGGCAGTGCACTGGTTTACCAATTCCGCAAGGCTGGACTTGCGGACGCACCGATCGCCAATCCCGACGGTGCGCCGTCCGCCTCGATCCAGCTCGACGCCAGCGGCATCACCGCTGCCCTTCGCCGATGAGGTCCGCATGACCCTGAGCAAATCCAAATGGCTGCTGGCAGGCGCATGGCTGGCTGGCGCCGGCATCGTGTTCGCCGTCCTGGTGGGGCAGAGCTTGATGGGCCGCTATGGCCGCCATGCCGACCAGGCCTGGGCTTGGTACTTGCCTACGGTCATGCCGACCCTGTCGCTGATCATCGGCACCTTGGTCGTTGATTTCCGCAACCCCGCGGCGGGCGGCGATGCGCCGGCTCCGCGCGGCCTGCTATGGCTCGCAGCGGGACTGTCGGTGTTCTACCTGCTGCTCGTGGCCGTTTCGGTACTGGCCCAACCCTTGCTGCAGCAGGTGGACCCGCTCGAACTCATGCACCGATCCAACCTCTGGCTGGGACCGCTGCAGGGACTCGTCGTGGCCGTGCTGGCCGTGTTCTTCCGCGGCACGCACTAGTCGCGCGATTCGTTCGCGCAACCGCGACGCGGTTCCAGCCCGGCATGACTTTCGGGCATGCCTCGCCACGCCTGCGGACGCGATGATGCGGGGTCGGGCGGCCACGTGGCCGCGACCACGGAGCCCTGCATGCGTCGTCCCCTGATCGCCGCCATCCTCATCGGCCTGTACGGCGCCGCGCCCGCCGCGCATGCCCAGACGCCGGCCGAAGCGTCGTTGGCGGCGCATCCGCCCGCGGTCGAGGCCACCACCCAGTTGCCGCGCGGGGTCAGCCCGACGCACTACGCCATCGAAGTGACGCCGCATGCGGAACGGATGACGTTCGACGGCAAGGCCAGGATCGACCTCGAGGTGCGGCAGCCGACCGACAGGATCGTGCTGCAGGCGATCGACATGAAGTTCATCGATAGCGCGTTGGCGACGCCGGGCGGAAAGACGCTGGTGCCGAAAGTCTCCGTCGATGCCGATGCGCAGACCGCGACCTTCGCCTTCGATGCGCCGCTGGCGCCGGGCCGCTACACCTTGTCCACCGGTTACAGCGGCGTGATCGGCACCCAGGCCAACGGCCTGTTCGCGCTGGATTACCAGACCGACGCCGGCAGGAAGCGCGCGCTGTTCACCCAGTTCGAGAACTCCGACGCGCGCCGTTTCATCCCTTCCTGGGACGAACCCAGCTTCAAGGCCACCTTCGACCTGACCGTGAACGCGCCGGCCGGCGACTTGGTCGTCGGCAACATGCCGGCGGCGTCGACCAGGGACATCGGCAAGGGCATGAAGCAGGTGGTGTTCCGGACCACGCCGAAGATGTCGACCTACCTGCTGTTCATGGCCGTGGGCGACTTCGACCGCAGCACGATCCGCGGCGAGAACGGCACCGAGATCGGCGTGATCGCGCAGCGGGGCAAGGCCGAACAGGCCCGCTATGCGCTGGAAGCAAGTCGCGACGTGTTGCGCGAGTACAACGATTATTTCGGCGTGCCGTACCCGTTGCCGAAGCTGGACAACATCGCCGCGCCCGGGCGCAGCCAGTTCTTCAGCGCGATGGAGAACTGGGGCGCGATCTTCACCTTCGAATATTCGATATTGCTCGACCCGGCGATTTCCAATGTCTCCGACCAGCAGCGCGCGTTCACGGTCGCGGCGCACGAGATCGCGCACCAGTGGTTCGGCGACCTGGTGACGATGGCGTGGTGGGACGACCTGTGGCTGAACGAAGGCTTCGCCACCTGGATGGAAGGCCGCACCACCCGCAAGCTGCATCCGGAATGGGACATCGACGGCGTCGATGCCGCCTACACCAGCCGCGGCGCGATGGGCCGCGACGCCTACGCCACCACCCATCCGGTGGTGCAGCACGTCGAGACCGTGGAGCAGGCCAGCCAGGCCTTCGACGGCATCACCTACGGCAAGGGCTCGGCCGTGATCGGCATGCTGGAAGACTACGTCGGCGCCGATGCCTGGCGCGAAGGCGTGCGCAGCTACATCCGCAAGCACAGCTATGGCAACGCGGTCACCGACGACCTCTGGCGCGAGATCGACAAGGCGGCGCCGGGCAAGGAGCTCATGCAGGTCGCGCACGATTTCACCCTGCAGCCCGGCGTGCCGTTGATCAAGGCCAGCGCGAGTTGCGAAGCCGGCGCGACCAAGGTGGCGCTGGAACAAGGCGAATACACCGTCGATCGCCCCGGCAAGGCGCCGTTGCGTTGGCATGTGCCGGTCAGCGTGCGTGGTGGCGACGGCAGCGTGGTGCGCGTGCTGGTCGATGGCCTGGCCAACGTGACGCTGCCCGGTTGCGGCGCGCCGCTGGTGGTGAACGCGGGGCAGAGGGGCTACTACCGCACCCTGTACGCACCGGCGCAGTTCAAGGCGCTTGGCGACGGCTTCGCGAAGCTGCCGGTGGTGGACCAGCTCGGGGTGATGCTCGACGCCAGCGCGTTGGCGCAGACGGGACTGCAGCCCGAATCGGACCTGCTGGACCTGGCCGACAAGGTGCCGCTCGATGCCTCGCCGGACCTGTGGCAGCTAGTCGCCGGCGTACTCGAAGGCATCGACGACCTGTACAAGGGCCAGCCGGAACGCCAGGCGACGTTCCGCACGTACGCGCTGTCGCGGCTGTCGCCGAAATTCGAGCAACTCGGCTGGGAAAGCCGCGATGGCGATTCGTCCACCGTCAAGGACCTGCGGACGAGCCTGATCGGCACGCTCAGCGCCATGGGCGATGCCAAGGTGATCGCCGAGGCACGCCGGCGTTTCGCCGCTTCGGCAAGCGATCCCGCGGCGATGCCGCCGGACCTGCGGCGCACGGTGCTGGGCATCGTCGCCTACAACGCCGATGCCGCGACCTGGGACCAGCTGCATGCGATGGCGCGCAGCGAGCAGTCGTCGATGATCCGCGACCAGTACTACGGCCTGCTGGCCCGGGCCAAGGACAAGGCGCTGGCGCAACGCGCGCTGGACATGGCGCTGACCGATGAACCCGGCGCCACCAACGGCGCGGGCATGATTTCCGCGGTGTCGTGGGAGCATCCGGACATGGCCTTCGATTTCGCCGTGGCCCATCGCGAACAGGTCGACAAGCTGGTCGATACCACTTCGCGCGCGCGCTATTACCCCGGGCTGGGCAGCGGTGCGAACGACCTCGCGATGGTGGACAAGATCCGCGCGTTCGCGGACAAGTACATCGCCCCGACTTCGCGCCGTTCCGCCGAGACCGCGATCGCCGCCATCCAGACCCGGATCAAGCTGCGCGCGCAGCAACTGCCGCAGATCGACGCGTGGTTGCAGCGGAAGGGCTAGGCTAGGGCTTTCGCATCGAGGAGTCCGACATGCGCCGAATCGCATTCGCCATCGTGGTGCTGGCTTCGATGCCGGCGCTGGCCACGGACCAGCCGAAGCCGGTTCGCCATCCGGAGCTCGATGCCATCGCGGCCGCGGTGTCGCCCAAGTCGCTGCGCGAATTCGATGCGGCGCTGGTCGGCTTCGGCACGCGCCACACGCTGTCCGACACGAAGTCGAAGAACCGCGGCATCGGCGCGGCGCGGCACTGGGTGAAGTCGCAGTTCGAGCGATTCTCCGCCGATTGCGGCGGTTGCCTCGAAGTCGCCACGCCCTCGCAGGTGTTCACCGGCAAGCGCATGCCTGAAGGCGGCGCGGAAGTGATGGACGTGGTCGCGATCCAGCGCGGCAGCAGCGATCCGGACCGCGTGGTCGTCATCACCGGCCACCTCGATTCGCGTTGCACCGACGTGATGGACACCGGATGCGACGCGCCCGGCGCCAACGACGACGCGTCCGGCGTGTCCGCGTTGCTGGAGGCCGCGCGCGTGCTGAGCCAACACAAGTTCGCCGCGACCATCGTGTATTCGGCCGATTCGGGCGAGGAACAGGGCCTGTACGGTGGCAAGGTGATCGCGCAATACGCCGTCGACCACGGCTGGAAGGTCGAGGCCAACCTCAACAACGACATCGTCGGCAGCCCGCTCGGCGGCGACGGCCAGCGCGACGCGAACTCGGTGCGGGTGTTTTCCGAGGGCACCAAGACCAACGAAACGCCGGAACAGGCGGATTACCGCCGCTACCACGGCGGCGAAGTGGATTCGCCTTCGCGCAACATCGCGCGCTTCATGCAGTCGCTGGCCGGGCAATACCTCGGCGATTTCCGCGTGCGCATGGTCTATCGCACCGACCGCTACGGCCGCGGCGGCGACCAGGTCGAATTCCTTTCGCAAGGTTTTCCCGCGGTGCGCGTGACCGAATCGCACGAGGACTACAGCCACCAGCACCAGGACCTGCGCACCGAGGATGGCGTGCGCTATGGCGATACCCTCGACCACGTCGATTTCGACTACCTCGCCAACGTCACCCGGCTCGATGCGATCACGCTTGCCGCGCTGGCGAACGCGCCGGCACCGCCGGACGGGATCGAGGCGAAAGGACAGGTCGACTACGACACCACGCTGTCGTGGCAGCCCGTGCCGGGCGCGACCGCCTATCGCGCGTGGTGGCGCGACACCACCGCGCCGCAGTGGCAGCAAGTGCGCGAAGCAGGCAATGCCACGTCCATCATGCTCAAGGGCGTGAACATCGACGACTGGTTCTTCGGCGTGTCCGCGGTGAGCGCGGATGGCTGGGAAAGCCCGGTCGCATTCCCCGGATTCGCCGGCAGTTTCGGCCGTTCGCCGGCGGCGGCGGCGAATAATCCCGCGAAATGAATTGTGGCGCGCCGCCCGCCGCGCCATGGCATTCACGCGCCGCAGCCGGTCGCCATGCGATGAAGGCGCATGAACCTCAAGAGCGGCTACCCGTGGTGGGCGATCCGCAACGGCCTGCCGCAAGACTTCCCGCGCCTGGAAGGGGACTTGCGTTGCGATGTCGCCATCGTCGGCGGCGGCATCACCGGCGCGCTGATCGCCGACGAATTCGCGCGCCACGGGCACGACGTGGCGGTGGTCGAGGAGCGCGACGCCGGCTGGGGCAGCACCGCCGCCAGCACCGCGCTGCTGCAATACGAAATCGACACCCCGCTCGTCGACCTCGCGAAGCGGCTGGGCGAGGCCGATGCGCTGCTCGCCTACCGTGCCTGCGTTTCCTCGGTCGAGGACCTCGAATCGACGCTCGGGCGCATGCGCGATGTCGGTTATCGCAAGTCGGACAGCCTGTATTTCGCCAGCCGACGCCGGCATCGAAGCCGCTTGCGGAGTGAATTCGAGGCGCGCGCCAGGAACGGTTTCGATGTCGAATGGCTGGACGCGGGCGGCGTGCGCGAACGCTACGGCTTCGATGCCCCCGCCGCCATCCTCAACCGCCCGGCCGCGGGCGTCGATCCGTATCGCTTCGCGTTGCGCCTGCTGCAGGGGTTGCGTAAATCGGGTGCGGGCGTCTACGACAGGACGCGCGTCGTCGCCCTCGAGCCGCGTTCGCGCGACATGCTGCTGCGTACCGCCGCGGGGCCGTCGATCGCGGCGAAACACGTGGTGCTTGCCGCGGGCTATGCGACCCAGCAATGGCTGCCGGTGAAGGTCGCGAAGAACCGCAGCAGCTACGCGTTGATCGGCGATCCGCTGGATGCGGGGCCGCTCGATGCATTCGGGCGGACGATGGCGTGGGAAACCGCGCGGCCCTACCTCTACTTCCGCATCACCCCGGACAATCGCTTGCTGGTCGGCGGCGAGGACGATGCGATCGACATCCCCGCGCGTCGCGACCGGCGCGTGCCGAAGAAAGCCGCAAAGCTGCTGGAGCGCATGCGCGCGATGTTCCCGGCCGCCGGCATCGTGCCGGCATTCTCCTGGGCGGGCACGTTCGCCGAAACCGAAGACGGGTTGCCGTTCTTCGGTCCGCACGCATCGCTCGGCCCGCGCGTGCATTACGCGATGGCCTACGGCGGCAATGGCATCACCTATTCGAAGCTCGGCGCCGGGCTGCTGCGCGCGCTGGTCGAACGCCGCAGGCATCCGCTGGCGAAGCTGTTTTCGTTCACGCGCGTCGGCGCGGACTGAATCGATGTCCCTTTCGACGGAAAAGCCCCGCGATGCGGGGCTTTTCGCAGCGCACCTGAGCGGGGTCAGGACACCATCGGCTCGCTGAAGGCTTCCGGTTCTTCCTTGAAGTCGCCGATCGGCACGCAGCTGCAGAATACGTTCTTGTCGCCATAGACGTTGTCCACGCGCGCCACCGGCGGCCAGTATTTCTGCTGCTTCAGCGTCGCCAGCGGGAACACCGCCAGTTCGCGGCTGTAGCCGTGCTTCCAATCCGCCGCCGCGGCCTGGGTCGCGGTATGCGGCGCATGCTTGAGCGGATTGTCCTCGCGGTCGAGCTCGCCGCGCTCGACCATGCGGATTTCCTCGCGGATCTGGATCATCGCGTCGATGAAGCGGTCGAGTTCGTGCAGCGATTCGCTCTCGGTCGGTTCCACCATCAGCGTGCCCGCGACCGGGAAGCTCAGCGTCGGCGCATGGAAGCCGAAGTCGATCAGGCGCTTGGCCACGTCCTCGGCGGAAATGCCGGTCGCGTCCTTGATCGGCCGCAGGTCGAGGATGCATTCGTGCGCGACCAGGCCGTTGCGACCGGTGTACAGGGTCGGGTAGTGCGGCGCGAGGCGCTTGGCGAGGTAGTTCGCGTTGAGCATTGCCACCTGCGTGGCCTTGCGCAGGCCGCCCGCGCCCATCATCGCGATGTACATCCAGCTGATCGGCAGGATCGAGGCCGAACCGAAGTTCGCCGCCGACACCATCGCGCCATCGCCGATCCCCGGCGTGCGGATGCCGTCCTTGCCCAGCGCCCCGGGCAGGAACGGGGCGAGGTGCGACTTCACCGCGCAGGGGCCGACGCCGGGGCCGCCGCCGCCATGCGGGATGCAGAAGGTCTTGTGCAGGTTGAGGTGCGAAACGTCCGAACCCCACTTGCCGGGCTTGGCGACGCCGACCAGCGCGTTCATGTTGGCGCCGTCGGTGTACACCTGGCCACCGTGCCTGTGCACGATCTCGCAGATCTCGACCACGTCCTCCTCGAACACGCCATGGGTGGACGGGTAGGTCATCATGATCGCGGCGAGGCGGTCGCCGAACTTCCCGGCCATGCGCCGGATGTCGTCGACGTCGACGTTGCCGTTCGCATCGCACTTCGTCACCACCACCTGCATGCCGCACATCTGCGCGGAAGCGGGGTTGGTGCCGTGCGCGGATTCGGGGATGAGGCAGATGTCGCGCTTGTCGTCGCCGCGCGAGCGATGCCAGGCGCGGATCGCGAGCAGGCCGGTGTATTCGCCCTGCGCGCCGGAGTTCGGCTGCAGGCTGACCGCGTCGTAGCCGGTGCATTCGACCAGCATCTTCTCCAGCCCGTCGATCAGTTCGCGGTAACCCAGCGCCTGTTCGGCCGGCGCGAACGGGTGGATGTTGGCGAATTCCGGCCACGTCACCGGGATCATCTCGGCGGTGGCGTTGAGCTTCATCGTGCACGAACCGAGCGGGATCATGGTGCGGTCCATCGCCAGGTCCTTGTCCGCCAGCGAACGCATGTAGCGCAGCATCTCGTGTTCGCTGTGGTGGCTGTTGAACACCGGGTGGGTCATGAACTTCGACTTGCGCCGCAGTTCGGCCGGAATCAGCGAAGGCGCGCCGGCGTCGAGTCCATCGATGCTTGGCAGCTGCGCGTCGTCGCCGCCGAAGATGCGCCACAACAGTTCGACGTCCGCCCGCGTGCTGGTTTCGTCCAGCGAGATGCAGATGTATTCGTCCCAGGCCTTGCGCAGGTTCGCGCCGTGCGCCTGCGCGCGCGCGATGATCGCGTCGGTCCGGTCGCCGGTCCTGAAGCTCAGCGTGTCGAACGCGTTTTCGTGGTGGGAAACGCCGAAGCCGAGCTGCTGCAGGCCGGCCTTGAGGATCGCGGTCAGGCGCGCCACGCGCGAGGCGATGCGGGTGAGGCCTTCCGGGCCGTGGTACACCGCGTACATCGAGGCCATCACCGCCAGCAGCACCTGCGCGGTGCAGATGTTCGAAGTCGCCTTCTCGCGGCGGATGTGCTGCTCGCGCGTCTGCAGGGTGAGGCGATAGGCCTTGTTGCCTTCGGCATCGATGGAAACGCCGATCAGGCGGCCGGGCATCGAGCGCTTGTAGGCGTCGCGACAGGCCATGAACGCCGCGTGCGGGCCGCCGAAACCGAACGGCACGCCGAAGCGCTGCGAATTGCCGATGACGATGTCCGCGCCCATCTCGCCCGGCGGCTTGAGCAGGGCCAGCGCGAGCAGGTCGGTGGCGAAGATCGCCAGCGCGCCCTTCGCATGGATCTTCGCGACCTCGTCGGTCCAGTCCATCAGCCAGCCGCTGCTGGCCGGGTACTGGATCAGCGCGGCGAAGTAATCGTCCGCGGCGATCGCGGCGTCCCATTCCTCGGCGGAATTCGCCTGCTTGATCGTCAGCCCCAGCGGTTCTGCGCGCGTGCGCATCACCTCGATGGTCTGCGGATGCGCGTCGCCGAACACCACGATGGCATTGCCCTTGGCCTTGGCTGAGCGTTTCGCCAGCGTCATCGCTTCGGCGGCGGCGGTGGCTTCGTCGAGCAGCGAGGCGTTGGCGATTTCCATCCCGGTGAGGTCGGCGACCATGGTCTGGAAGTTGATCAGCGCTTCCATCCGGCCCTGCGAGATCTCCGCCTGGTAGGGCGTGTACGCGGTGTACCAGGCCGGGTTCTCGAGGATGTTGCGCAGGATGACGTTTGGCACGTGGGTGCCGTAATAACCCTGGCCGATGAAGGTGCGGAACACCTGGTTCTTCGCCGCGATCGCATGGATCTTCGCCAGCGCCTCGACTTCGGTCAGCGATTCGGGCAGCGCCAGCGGCGCGGCGGACTTGATCGAGGCCGGCACGATGGCGTCGGTGAACGCGTCCAGCGAATCGTGGCCGACGAGCTCGAGCATCGCCGCGATCTCGGCGTCGTTCGGGCCGATGTGGCGTTCGATGAAGGCGTCGTGGTGCTCGAGCGAGCGCAGGGAAGGCTGGGTCATGGCGGCATCCGGAAGCGCGCGGGGCGCGTGAATGGGATGCCCGACTCTGTCCTTCTGCCTGAGAGTTTGGAAGCGCGCGGGCGGGGAAGGAGACCCGCTGCGACTTCTTGCCCCTTCGGCGCCGGCACCGAACGATGCCGATCTCTCCAGAGTGTGGTCACACGGCGGTCTTCGGCCTGAGCGATTCCGGGCGGTTGCGCCTTCGGCAGCGGCGCTGCGCCGCTTCTCCCTCCGTGCGGGCGGAATTATAGCCCGGCCGCCCGGGTCAATCCGCGCTGAATTCGTAGTTGGTGAGCAGGTCGTCGCGGTCCCGCAGGTAGGTGCCGTCCAGCCGGGCGCCATCGCAGCCGCCCTGCTGCAGGACCGTGGCGGCCTTTTCGGTGAAATGCACCGTCAGCGCGCAGCCGTCCGCCGGAGGCTGGCCGGTGTCGTCCGCGGCCTCGACGATGAAGGTGTCTGGACCGTCCCAATGGAACGTGTCCCGCTGCAGTTGCGGCAGGCCTGTGCGCTGCGCTTCGGCCTCGTCCCTGGCGCTGGCGATGATCTTGGAGCTCTTTGGGTCGTAAAGGCGCAGGCGGATGTCGGCATTGCGGATCGCCGCCACCAGCAGGTTGCCGCCGCCGTTGCGCTGGTACACGCCGCTGTTGCGGTATCCGGAGCTTTCGAGCGCATCCATGCGGAGATGGTATTCGCGGCGCAGGCAGGGCAGGTCGCCTTGCGCACAGACCGCGTCGATCCCGCTGCTCTTGTCGTCGATGCGGCGGATTTCGGCAAGCCAGTGGCGCTGGTCGTTGCGCACGTAGTCGCGGATCGCCCCATTCCATTCTTCCAGTTGGCGCTTGTACGCCGCGGCGATGCGCTCGTCGTATTCCGAGAGTTGAGGATCGGCGCAGACCGCCTTTTCCACGCCAGTGCGGGCCTTGGCGCAATCGAAGCTGGCGGCATGCGCGGTGGCGAGAAGACCGATGAGCGGCAGCGCGGCGAGCAGGGCGATGGTCTTGCGGAAGGTCAGGCCCATGGGTTTTTCCTCGCATCTGTACGGGTGCATGGTCGAACGACGGAACACACCGCGTGGGGTCAGGATTTCTTCCGTTCCCAGAAATAAAGCGGCAATCCGGCCAGCAGCAGGCCCGTGCCCCAGAGCAGGGCTTCGTGGCCGGTCCCGACCAGGGCATAGACGCTGTAGCACAGTCCGACGATGGCGATGACGCGGCCGCGGCCATCTCCGCGACGGAGCCAGGCAGCGCTGCCGGCGAGGTAGGGCAGCAGGCATGATGCGGTGGAAAGCAGGATGGAGAAGGTGAACAGCGCGACCAGCGAACGGCTGTAGTTCGCGAACACCAGCAGGGAGGCGAGCAGGCTGCTGGCGACAATGCCGAACACGGGCGTGCCCCTGGCATCGAGCCTGGCGAATCGCGCGGGAAGCATGCCGTCGCGCGCCGCCGCGAGGGGAACCTGCGCGGACAGCAGCACCCAGCCGTTCAAGGCGCCGATGCAGGAAATCGCGGCGACCGCGGCGATGCCGATTCCGGCCCATGGTCCCCACAATGCACGCGCCGCATCTGCCATCGGCGCGGCGGAATCCTGCAACGCCGATTCCGGCAACAGGCCGAGCACGGCGCTGACCGCGAGCACGGTCACCAGGCCCGCGAGCGCGGTGCCGACGACCGTGGCGCGCGGAATGGTCTTCTCCGGCCGGTCGATGTCGCCGGCAGGCACCGTCGCCGATTCCAGCCCGAGCAATGCCCACAGCGTCAGCGCGACGGTGGCGTTGATCGCGGATGGCATCGATTCGCCGCTGCGGTTGAACGGCACGAACTGCGACGTGTCGACGAACCACACCGCGATCCCCGCGAACGCCAGCAAGGGCACGAACTTCAGGATCGTCAGCAGGACTTGCATGCGCCCGGCTTCGCGCACGCCGAACAGGTTCACGCCCGCGCACAACCACAGGCCGCCCAGCGCAAGCGCCGCCGCGCGCAGCGGCGTGGCCGTGGCCGCGGGGAACAACGCGCCCACGCTGCCGGCGAACGCGACTGCGATGGCCGCGTTCGCACACCAGATCGAGACCCAGTAACTCCATGCGACGAGGAAGCCGGGCATGTCGCCGAAGGCATTGCGCGCGAACACGTACGGACCTCCGGTTTGCGGCCAGCGCATCGCCAGTCGCGCGAAGGTCAGCGCCAGCGCCAACGCCCCGGCCAGGGTGATCGCCCATCCGGCCAGGCTCACCCCGCCGTAAGGCGCAAGCGACGCGGGCAACAGGAACACGCCGCTGCCGATCATGTTGCCGACCACCAGCGCGATGGCCGACCACAAACCCAGCGGGCGCGCGTTGCTCACGCGGGGGCACCCGCGCGGTAGGCCGCGCGCAGCAGTTCGTGGAAATGGCGTACGCCGGTTTCGCGCAGCGGGTTCAATCGCCCCGGGACGTAGCTGCCCGAGGCGAACCCGCGCTGCACGTCCTCGCAGATGCCGAGGTCTTCGTGCTGCACTTCGTCGCTGAAGGCGAGATCGGCGTCGCGCTTCGTGTCGTCGTCGCCCGCGGCGTAATAGCTGTCGAACACCACGCGGCAGCGGTCCACGCCGAGCGGAACCACCGTGTTGGTCTGCAACCGCCCCGGCAGGATGTTGAGCATCGTGTTCGGCCACAGCCAGTAATACAGCGCATCACCGTTGCCGTAGAGCGACGCATCGCTTTCCAGCGGGCTCCATTGCAGCGAATGCCAATCCGAAAGCTCGGTGCGATAACTGCGGTAATCGAGCAGCTTGTTCAGCCCCGGATGCACGTGCGGGACATGGTAGCCCTCGAGGTAGTTGTCGACGTACACCTTCCAGTTGCAGGCGATGTCGTAAGCGGCGCGGTGATGGTTGCCGTAATGCTCCAGCCCGCGATCCACGCCCAGCCGCGCGGCGATGCCTTCGATGAAAGCGTCGAAACCCGGCGCGTTCGTTGCATCGACGGCGGCGAACACCAGTCCCTGCCAGACCTTCACCGCGAGTTGCGGAAGGCGGATGCCGGTAACGTCGAAATCCACCGCGTCCTGCATTTCCGGCGCGGAACGCAGCTGGCCTTCCAGGGTGTAGGTCCAACCGTGGTAGCGGCAGCGCAAGGCTTTCGCCCCCAGGCCGTCGCATTGCGCGATGGGCCCGCCGCGGTGCCGGCAGACGTTGTGGAACACGCGGATCGCATCGTCCGCGCCGCGCACCGCGAGCACCGGAAGTCCGGCGAGGTTGGCGACGACGTGGTCGCCGGCATCGGGCAATTGCGAGACGTGCGCGACCAGTTGCCAGGCGCGATCGAAGATCGCGCGGCGGTCGATTGCGGCCATTCCCGGTTCGACATAGAACCGGGCGGGCAGGGCGGTGGCGGTTTCGGGCGGCTGTGGGGCGAGGTCGTCCATGGGCGGAGTATCGCGCGGACCCGGCCGGCAGTGTCGAACGCCTGGCTTCGGCGCATTCGCGCGGAAGGCCCGGAACCAGGTCAGCCGTGGGCGACCGAGCGCGCGGGCCGCTGCGGAACCAGGAAGACCATCAATGCAACCGCCGCCAGCAGCGCCAGCGAGGCGGTGTAACGGCTCAGCGCCAATCCCCCGGCATCGACCGGCTTGTCGAGCAGGTCGCCCACAACCGCGCCGAGGGGACGCGTGAGCACGAAGGCGGCCCAGAACAGTGCGGTCGCGGACGCGCGCGTGAAGCGATGCAGCAGCCAGACAACTAGCAGGAACGTACCGAACAGGACGGCGCCGCCCGCGTAGCCGAGGCCGAGGCTGTCCGCGCTCCAGTCGCCGAGCGCGGTGCCCAGCGTCTGCGAGCACATGATCGTGATCCAGTAGAAGAACTCCGATTTCGCGCTGGAAACCGAACCGAGCTGCACCGAACCGGTTGCGCGGTACCAGGCATGGAACGAGGCCAGCAGCAGCGCCAGCAGCAGTGAAGCGCCGCCGGGATAGCCGATGCCGAGCGAACGGTCGGCGAAATCCGCGAGCGTCGTGCCGACCGTGGTCGCGCCGACCATCGCCAGCCAATAGGGAGCCGGATGGAATGCGCGTGCCTTCATCTGCACCGCTACCGCGAGCAGGAACAGCACGCCGAAGATCGCGGTGCCCACAAGGTAACCCGCGTGCATCGACATCGTCACCGCATCGCCGCCGGTTTCGCCGAGGGTGGTGACCAGGATCTTGGTGATCCAGAACGCGAGGGTCGCTTCCGGCACCTTGCTTGCCGCGGCAGTGTTCACTCGATCGGATCGGTTGCGGTTGCGGTTGCGGTTGCGGCAGGGCGCGATGTCCCGCGCAGGAACATCCGATGCACGCCGAGCGCGGCGAACCAGCTGACCGCGAGCGTCCACAGGTCGTGCGAAAGGTAGTGCGCGCCACGCAACTGCTGCGCGATGCCGAGCACCAGCCCGAAACAGATGCCGATGGCCAGGCCGATGCGCCGCCACGCCGGGCGCACGCTCGAGAAGAAGAAATACAGCGCCACCCACGCATAGCCGGCGCTGGCCTGGCCCGCCGGGAAGCAGCCGCTCGGCTTGATGCCGGCCGGTCGTGCCTGCAGCAGGGTGAAATACGGATGCGTGCCGCCGTAGATCGAGGCATTCCACGGGCAGTCCATGCGGGTGACGTGCTTGAGGATCGAGACCGCCATCGTCGAAACGACCACCGAGAGCAGCAGTGCCGACAACGGCCGTCGCAAAGGTTTCCATCGTGCATCGATCGCCGAGCGGACCGCCAACGCGGCTACCACGAACCATGCGATGAAGCTCAGCGCCTTGCCGCCGGCATGCAGCACGCGGGTCAGCAGGAAACTGTCTCGCAACGCCCACTGCCCGCCTTCCGCGGCGTAGATGCGGTCGGCGATCCAGCGGTCGCCGCCGAGGGGCATGAGGCAGATCGTCACCACCGCGAGCAGCGCCAGGGGCATGAGGACTTGCCATGCGACCCAACGCGGCTCATCGCCTGCGCGATGCGTGCCGGCCTGGCCGTTGGCGAAGGCCGGCGACGTTGCTGCGGTCGTGGGTCTGCTCAAGGCGGGATGGCGTTAGGCGAATCCGCGCATGCTCGATCCCGTGGTGTCGGAGCTTCGTCGGAACCCGGTTCGTCGGCGTTGCAGGCCGGGCTTACACTGTCGCGATGGCGGCGAGGCAGGAACTGGAACCGGTGCGATTGCTGGTGATCGAGGACAACCGGGAACTGGTCGCGAACCTGTTCCAGTACTTCGAGGCGCGCGGCCACGTGCTCGACGCCGCGCCCGACGGCGTGGTCGGCCTGCACCTGGCAAGCACCCAGCATTACGACGCGATCGTGCTGGACTGGGTGTTGCCGCGCATGGACGGTCCGGAGTTCCTGCGCCGGCTACGCGGGGAGCATGGCCTGGACGTGCCGGTGATCATGCTGACCGCGCGCGGCGAACTGCACGACAAGGTGCAGGGGCTGCGATCGGGCGCGGACGATTACCTGACCAAGCCGTTCGCATTGCTCGAACTGGAGGCGCGGCTCGAGGCGTTGCTGGCGCGATCGAGCGCGCGTTCGCGCCGGCGCGTGCTGCAGGTGCACGACCTGCGCTTCGACCTCGACACGCAGGAGGTGCGCCGCGGCGATGCATTGCTGCACCTGTACCCGGCCTGCCGCAAGCTGCTGGAAACGCTGATGCGGGCGAGCCCCGCGGCGGTCGGCCGCGAACAGCTCGAACATGCGCTGTGGGGCGACGACACCCCGGACCGCGACATGCTGCGCTCGCATGTGTACGACCTGCGACGCGTCATCGACGGCCCGTTCGACACCAAGCTGCTGCACACGCTGCCGCGCGTCGGCTATCGGCTCGCAGTTGCGGAGGAAGGCGATGGCGCGCACTGAACGCAGCCTCAGCCTGCGCATCACCCTGTGGGTGGTGCTGTACATGCTGCTTTTGTCGACGGTGGTCATCGCACTCGGCAATTCGATCAACGAACACGCCGAACGCATGGTCTGGAAATCCATGCTGCATTCGGAAATCGACCATTTCGACCGCCGGCGCGCGGACGATCCGGGCTATCGCTGGCGCGACATCGAGGGCGCGTCGCTGTACGGCGCCGGCAGCGACCGACCGATGCCCCCGGAGCTCGCGCACCTCAAGCCCGGGCTGCACGACGAGGTCAGCGTCGATGGCAGCGAACGCGTGGCGCTGGTGCGCATGCTGGACGGCCGGCGCCAGGTGCTGACGATGGACATCGGCGAATTCGAGCGCAACGAATTCAGGCTGTCCGCGACGATGCTCGCGGCCCTGGTGCTGGTGCTCGCCTTGCTCGGCATCGGCATGGGCTGGGTGCTGCGGCGGCTGGTGCGTCCGCTCGCGGACATGGCCGGGGACATCGGTCGCCTGCGCCCGGACCACGCCGGGCAACGCATCCGGCCCGCGGCGGACGCGAGTTCGGAAATGGTCGTGATCGCGAACGCGCTCAACGATTACCTCGCCCGCAACGAGCATTTCATCGAACGCGAACGCCGGTTCGTCGCCACCAGCAGCCACGAATTGCGCACGCCGATCGCGGTGATCTCCGGCGCGGCGGAACTCGCGCTGGACGGGGAGCCGGTACCGGCCGGCGCGCGCCGCCAGCTCGAGCGGATCCAGCGCACGGCGCGCGGCGTGGAGCAGTTGATCGCGTTGCTGCTCGTGCTGGCGCGCGATCCGGCGCGACTGTCCGCGATCAGCGAAACGTTCCGCCTCGACGCGATGCTGCCCGACCTGATCGACGACCATCGCCACCTTTGCGCCGGCAAGGAACTGGAACTCGAGGTGGCGCCGTTGCCTTCCTGCGTGTTGCATGCGCCCGAGGGCATCGTGCGCGCCGCGATCGGCAACCTGCTGCGCAATGCCATCGAGAACAGCGACCGCGGCACGATCACGCTCGCGCTCGGAGATCGCGGCGTGGTCTCCATCGAGGATCCCGGGCATGGCATGACGCCCGTGGAAATCGGCGCGTTGCATGCGCGGATGGCGCGCGAAGGCGATTCGGTCACGCGCGCGGGCGGCGGCATCGGCTTGGAGCTCGTCGCCCGCCTGTGCGAGCACCTCGGCTGGGGACTGCGCATCGAAGCGCTCGAGCCGCGGGGCACCCGCGCCATCCTCGACTTCGGCGTCGCGCTGGTGGAGGCGTAAGCGGGACCGGACGACGCCCGGCCTGGGCGTGCTCAGGATTTCTGCGTTTCCTGGTAGCGCTCGAGGTAGTACTTGTATTCGTTCCAGAGGTGCGAATAGCGCGGTTCGAAGGTGCGGCGCAATTCGTAAAGCATGGCGATGCGCGAATCGCGGCGCTGCAGCATCTCCTGCAGCAGCCTGACGTCGCCCGCATCCAGCACGTGGCCTTCGGCGAACTCCGGGGGCAGCCCTGGTTCGACGTATTCGGTGTTGCGCCGCTTGATCTCCTCGGCGCCCTCGCGGTCGCGGGTGTAGTAGTAGATCGACCATGCGCGGCGGGCGAACCCTTCGGGTGCGCGGATGCGGTCGAACGCGTGCCACGACGTCTCGGACGTCTCGAAGATGAAGACCCGGTTCGCCATCGGCGCGAAGGCGGCGATCCTGCTGTCGTCGCCGTGCACGTTCGGGTCGAGGTGGACCTCGATGTTGCCGCCCCATTCCGGCTTCCATTCCTGGTTGAGGTAGAGCAGGAAGTTGAGGCGGCGGTGCGAAAGGGTCTCGGGGTGGTAGTTGAAGTCCAGGTGCGGCGGCAGCATCGCGCCGTTGCTGCTTTCGCGGATGCCCGCGCCGAAGTAGGCGGGGTCGAACTCGTACCCTGGGATGCCGGTGGTGCGCGACAGGTAATCGAGGAATTCCGGTTCGCCGCACACCGCATCCAGTTCGCGGAACGCCGGCGGGAAGGTCGCCGGCTCGCTGTTGGCGTAGTTGCGGCGCGGCCCGTCGCCTTCGCCGGCGCAGAAGCGGTCGTATTCCGGCGTGCCCGCCGCGGGGAAATCCGCGACCAGGCGCGCGATGAATTCCGGCTTGAAGAAGCCGTCGATGCAGACGTGCGGGAATGGGTACGCGCTCTGGAACCGTTCCGCGAGCCGGGCGCATTCGCCTTCGTCGCGCACGTCGACGAGCCGGTTGAAGGACGACATGCCGTCTACTCCTGTTCGATGCGGGGATGTTCCGTCCGGCGGCCCGTCGCCGCAAGCGCGCGCGTCGCCGGAGCGACCAGCCCGCGTGCCCGTAGCCATGCCCAGGCCGATTCCGAGTCCCGTTCGAAATAGGCGTGCGCCGAGCCGAGGCGGAAGGTGTAGCCCCAGGCATCCATGTCGGCGAGCACCCGTTCGCGGCCGACGCCGGGCAGTGCATCGCCGAGCAATGCCTGCAACACGCACACGGCATCTTCCTCTTCCACCGAATCGGTGGCATCGGTGTGCACCGCGGCGCGGCGTTCGGGCGAAAGCACGATCAGGTGCGCGGCTTCGTGCAGCAGCGAATGCACCGGGGTATCGCCCCGTGCGTGGACGGTGGCGCCGATGATGCCGGCCTCGGATTCGCCCCAGTAGCTGCCGGGGATCGGCTCGCCGTCCGCGACCCGCGCGAGCGCGAGGCCGTAGCGGGTGAGCAGGGCGGCCGCATCGCCGAAGTCGATGTCGGCGAGCGTCAGTACATCGTGGGAGCCGTGTTCTACCGCGACATCTTCTTGTCGGTCCATCAAGGCAATCGCGGCTGGAAGCCGCTCCCACGAAAGCACATCAGGCGGCGCTTGCGCGTTCGTCCGGCAGCGCGACCGAGATGTCGAGGATGTCGTGCTCGCCTTCCTTGACCACGTCCACCTTGACCGCGTCGGCGTCGATGCTGACGTACTTGCGGATCACTTCCAGCAATTCCTGGCGCAGCAGCGGCAGGTAGTCGCGGCCGCCGGCCAGGCTGCGCTCCTGCGCGATGATGATGCGCAGGCGATCCTTGGCGATGGAGGCGGTGTTCTTCTTCGTGCCGAAGAGCAAATCGAACATCCCCATGCTCAACCTCCGAACAACTTGTTGAAGAAGCCCTTCTTCTCGACCGTGGTGAAGCGCATCGGCCGTTCTTCGCCCAGCAGCCGCGCGACCGCGTCGTCGTAGGCCTGGCCGGCGTTGGATTCCATGTCCAGGATCACCGGTTCGCCCTTGTTCGAGGCATTCAGCACGTCGCCCGACTCGGGGATGACGCCGACGGTCTTCAGGCCCAGCACTTCCTCCACGTCCTTCACGCTGAGCATTTCGCCGTTCTCGACGCGCTGCGGGCTGTAGCGGGTGAGCAGCAGGAATTCCTTCACCCGTTCCCCGGCCTCGGCGCGGCGCGTCTTCGACGCCAGCAGGCCGAGGATGCGGTCGGAGTCGCGCACGCTGGAGACTTCCGGATTCACCACCACCACCGCCTGGTCGGCGAAGTACATGGCGAGGAACGCGCCCTTCTCGATGCCGGCGGGCGAATCGCAGACGACGTAGTCGAAGCCGTCGTCGGCGAGGTCTTTCAACACCTTCTCCACGCCCTCCTTGGTCAGCGCGTCCTTGTCGCGGGTCTGCGACGCGGCCAGCACGTGCAGGTTGTCGAAGCGCTTGTCCTTGATCAGCGCCTGCTTCAGCGAAGCCTCGCCCTGGATGACATTGACGAAGTCGTACACCACGCGGCGTTCGCAGCCCATGATCAGGTCGAGGTTGCGCAGGCCGACGTCGAAGTCGATGACCGCGACCTTCTTGCCGTGGCGGGCGAGCCCGCTCGCGAGCGAGGCGCTCGTGGTGGTCTTGCCGACGCCGCCCTTGCCGGACGTGACTACGATGATTTCGGCCAAAGTATTTCTCCTTCGTGGGCGCTCATTCGAGCGCGGCGATCCTGAGTTCGTCGTGTTCGAGCCAGACCTGCACCGGCTTGCCGTGCAGTTCCTTCGGGACTTCGTCCAGCACCTTGTAGTGGCCGGCGATGGCGACCAGTTCGGCATGGAATTCGCGGCAGAAGATGCGCGCCTGCTCGAAACCCTGCGCGCCTGCGAGTGCGCGGCCGCGCAGCGCGCCGTAGATGTGGATGGAGCCGTCGGCGAGGACTTCGGCGCCGGCGCCGACCGCGGCAAGCACGGTCAGGTCGCGGTCGGCGGCGTAGACCTGCTGGCCCGAACGCACGGGCAGCGATTGCACGAGACCCGGATTCGCATTCGATGGCGAAATCGCGGGGACCGCTTTCGCGGGGGCGGGTTGGGCAGCCATTCGGCCGTCGGAAGGCTCGGCCGCGACAGGTTGTGCGGGAGCGGTCGGGGCCGAAGCCCCTCCCACAGGGGCATCGCTGGCGCGTTCGTACTGCGCGCGGAACTTCGCGAGCAGCGGCAGGCCGAGTTGCACGGCGAGCTGTTCGTTGTCCTGGCTGCCCCAGGCCAGCGCGACCGGGATCGCCCCGGCTTCGCGCAGCGCATCGACCAGCGCGCGCGCATCGGCGAGGGCCGGCGTGCCGGGCAGGCCGCCGAAATCGACGATGACCGCGGCGCGCGCGAACAGCTTCGGTGCGCGGGCGACGCGGTCGCGCATTTCCGCGGCGAGTTTTTCGACATCGAGCGTGCGCACCCGCAGGTTGGCGATGCCGACCTGCCCGATCTTGAGTTCGCCCGCCTGTTCGTAGTTCGGGTTCGCGGCCATGTCAGTGTCCGCTGGTGCCGGTCGCGGGCAGCGTTTCGCCGCCATTCCGCGGCTGCGAGACCCAAGGCACGTCGGGCAGGCGCTCGCCGTAGGTGTCCCGCACCCAGGCGTAGCTGCACATTTCCTTCATCAGCATCGCCGCGCGTACGCCCTGGCCTTTCCCGTCATGGGCGGGCATCACCCGCTGCCCGACTTCACGGAAGCCGAAGCTGCCGTGGAACAGCAGCGCCGGGTCGTTGCCGTCCCCGAGGAACACCTCGCAGGCCAGCTGCGGATAGCGCAGCTCGGCATGGCTCTGCACGTCGGCATAGAACGCGCGGCCGAGGCCGCCGCCGCGGCGGCGGCTGGCGACCACGATGCGGTCGATGTAGAAGAAGCGCGGGTAGCGCTCGCGGAACCAGGCGTAGTTGCCACTGTCGTGGTCGGTATCGGGGCCGAAGCCCACGAGGAAGCCGGCGATGCCGCCGTCTCGCTCGGCGACGCGGAAATATTCGGCGGTACGGAAGAATCGACGGAGGCGGTTCGCGTCCAGCGGGAGGATGGCGGGGCCGGCGGCGTTGTTGAGGGCGAGCACGGAATCCAGCTCGTGCTCACGCACGTCGCGGACGACAATCGACATTCCTGACTCCGTTTTTCTGGTGGTCCCGGCCATCGTCGCGGCCGCCGCGGATTATCGCACGGCACCCCGCCGCGGGCGACCGCCGGCATGACTTCCGATGCACTCGGTCGCAACAGGCTTGCGCCTAAGATGGCGGCATGCTCGCACGCCTTGACCATACCCGCCTGTTGCGCTACGCCGGCCTGTTCACCTGGGCGGTCGTGGCGCTGCCGCTGGTATCGCTGTGGCTGCAGCCGATCGAGCCGTCGCTGGACCTCGGCGAGGAAGCGGCGGCGACCCCGGCGCGGATCGGCCTGGTCGCGTGGTCGGCCTACCTCGGTTTCGGCCTGATCTATGCCTGGCTGACCCGCGGGCTCGGTTCGCGCCGGGCCGGGCCGCTGAATTGGCTTTTGCTGCTGCTGCTGACCGGCTGCGCGGTGGCGATCAGCTACTACAGCGCCAGCGGCCTCGGCAGCATCCTGTTGATGGTGGTCGCCTGCGTGTTGCCGTGGCTGTTGCCGTTGCCGCTCGGGATCGCGTGGTTGGCGGTGAGTCAGTTCCTGGTAGTGCCGGTGTACGTGCGCGGGCTCGGCTTCACCTGGAACGATGCGCTGATGCAATCGGTGCTGTATGCGGGTTTCTGCGTCTTCGTGTTCGTGACCAGCCTGGTCGCGCGGCAACAGTCGCAGGCGCGTGAAGACCAGCGTCGCCTGAATGCGGAGCTGCGCGCCACCCGCGCATTGCTGGCGGAAAGCGCGCGCGTGAACGAGCGCACCCGCATCTCGCGCGAATTGCACGACCTGCTCGGCCACCACCTGACCGCGCTGAGCCTCAACCTCGAGGTCGCCGGCCACCTGGTGCAGGGCACCGCGCAGGAACACGTGAACCAGGCGCATACGCTGGCGCGGCTGTTGCTCAGCGACGTGCGCGAGGCGGTGAGCCGGCTGCGCGACGACGACGCCATCGACATGGCCGCGACCCTCCTGCCGCTGGCCGACAACGTGCCGGGATTGCGGATCGACATGCACATGCCCGAACCGTTCCTGCTCGACGATCCCGAACGCGCGCACGTGTTGCTGCGCTGCACCCAGGAAATCATCACGAACGCGGTTCGCCACGCCCACGCCACGGTGCTGGAGCTCGATTACCGGATCGAAAACGGCGCCGTCCGCCTGCGGGCGCGCGATGATGGCCGGGGTGCGCAGGCCGCGGTGGCGGCCGGCAACGGCTTGCGCGGCATCCGCGAGCGGCTCGACGGGTATGGCGGGCGGCTGGACATCGACCCGGCGCCGGCGCGCGGTTTCGCCCTCGACCTCTTGCTGCCGTTGCAGGTGGACGGGGCGGTGGCGGCCGCCATCACTGCCGCAGGCACGAACCAACGCGTGGCGGCGACCGGATGAGCCGCGTCCCGTCCCGCCGGCATTCCCCTACTGATTCCCCGCAAAGGGAGGTTCCATGATCCGTGTCTTCCTCGTGGACGACCAGACGCTGGTCCGGCAAGGCATCCGCTCGCTGCTGGCGCTGGCCGAGGGCATCGAGGTGGTGGCCGAAGCCGGCGACGGGCGCCAGGCGGTGGAACAGATCCCGCTGGTGCGCCCCGACGTCGTGCTGATGGACATGCGCATGCCAGCGATGTCCGGGCTGGAGGCATTGCAGACGCTTGCGCGCATCCAGCAACTGCCGCCGACCATCATCCTCACCACCTTCGACGACGACCAACTGGTATTGGCCGGGATCAAGGCCGGGGCCAAGGGCTACCTGCTCAAGGACGTATCGCTGGAGCAACTGGTCGGCGCGATCGAAGCGGTGGCCGCGGGCGGTTCGCTGGTGCAACCGGCGGTGACCCAGCGCCTGCTCTCCGGGTTGGAGCACATGCGCAACGATTTCGTCAGCCTCGACCGCCCCGATCCGCTGACGGAACGCGAGACCGAAATCCTGCGGCTGATGGCCGGCGGGTTTTCGAACAAGGAAATCGCCAACTCGCTGGGCGTGGCCGAAGGCACCATCAAGAACCACGTTTCCAACATCCTGAGCAAGCTCGGCGTGCGCGACCGGACGCGGGCGGTGCTCAAGGCCTTCGAACTGCAACTGGTCTGATCGGGAAGGCCGGACCCGCCGGCGAGCAGGCTCCGGCCCGGCTTCGGTCGGTTCCCGCCCGGCGACGGGAATTGCTACGATTGCGGGTCTGCGCCCCGGTACGGCCGTGGTCCCTGGAGAATCCTGAATGCTGACCCGTTTGATCGAGATCCTGATTTCGCTGGCGATCGTGGCCGTGCTGTTCGTGCTCGTCAGCCTGGTGCTTCCGTCCCATCGCCATTTGAGCAAGGACGTCGAGACCAACCGCAAGCTGACCGTCGTCTACGACACGCTGAACAGCCTGAAGCGATTCAAGGACTGGAACGTGGTGCCGTTGCGCGATCCGCGCATGGCGATGAAGTTGTCCGGCCCGGATGCGGGCAAGGGCGCGCGCCTGGACTACGACTCGGACAAGCCGAACCCGGGCCAGGGCAGCTGGGAGATCGTCGACAGCCAGCCGGGCCAGAGCGTGACCTACGCGCTGACCAACCCCGAGCGCGGCGACAACAAGAAGATGACCTTCAGGCTCGAGCCGACCGGTCGCGGCGGGCGTAACGTCAAGATCACCCAGACCTACGATGTCGATTACGGCTGGAACCTGCTCGGCCGCTATGCGGGCCTGTACGTCGGCCGCCACGTCGGCGACGACATGAAGCTCGGACTCGAGCGCCTGTCGAACATGCTCGCCTCGGTGCCGAACGTCGATTACAACGACATCCAGGGCATGGCCGGCATCCACGTCGCCGACGTGCCGGCGGCCAACCTGCTGGTGGTGACCGCGGGTTCGATCGACCGCGACGACGACAAGCTGCAGGCTTCGATGCGTTCCAACATGGAATGGATCAGCCGCAACCTCGCCGCGAACGGCCTCACCGCCGCGGGACCGATGCGGATCATCACCAGCGAAATGGGTCGCGAGAAATACACCTTCGACGTGGCCGTGCCGGTGCGCAGGGGTGGTTCGTCGACCGCCAAGGCGGAAGACAAGGCCGGTTCCGCCGCTGCTGCGACGACCCCGGCCCCGGTCGTGGCCAGCGCCGCGCCGCTTACCGGCCTCAAGCTCACCGGCCCGGTGAAGTACGTGCAGGTGCCTGCCGGTCGCGCGGTGGTCGCGAGTTACACCGGTTACTGGGCCGGCCTCGAGAGCGTGCACAACGCCTTGCGGGCCTGGGCGATGATCCAGGGCTACGAGCCGACCGATCGCCCGTTCGACGTCTACAAGAACGGCATCGACAACGCATTCACCGAAAACGGCCAGTACGAAGCCTACTGGGGCCTGAAGTAACCGAAGCCATGCGTCTTCGCGCAACCGTTTCCCCGAACGCCGCGCATGTCGCGGCGTTCGCTTTTGCGCGCCGGGAAACCCTGCGTTGATGCGCGCGGTCGCCGCCATCGGCGCGTGGTTGTGCGCGACTGCGGTCGCGCTGGCGGCCTATGCCACGCATGCCGCCGCCGGCTTGCCGCAGGTGCGATTGCAGACCGCGGCCTTGTTCGCGTTCGGGCATGGGCTGGCGCTTTTCGTCCTGGCGCCACGCGCCAACACGCGCGTGGCGCGAACCGCCATCGCCGCGATGCTCGTGGGGGTGTCGCTGTTTTCCGGCAGCCTCGCGGCGGAAGCGTTGTTCGGCCTGCGCCCGCGCCCGGCGCCGTTCGGGGGCATGCTGCTGATCGTCGGCTGGTTGCTTCTGGGCGCGACGATGTTGAAAAAGGAAAAATGACGATGCCACGGCATGCGCGCGGATTCGATACCGAGGCGGCGACGAAGCACCTTGCGCGCGACCGCCGCTTCGCGCCATGGCTGAAGAAGCTGCCGGCGGTCGAGCCCGACCCGCGCTGGAAGAAGCCGTTCGACCCGGTCGATGCGCTGGCGCGCGCGATCCTCTACCAGCAGCTCAGCGGCAAGGCCGCGGCCACGATCGTTTCCCGGGTCGAAACCGCGATCGCCAGCGATCGCTTCCATTGCGACACGCTCGCGCGCTGCGACGACGCGACCATCCGCGCCTGCGGCGTGTCCGGCAACAAGTTGCTCGCGCTGCGCGACCTCGCCGCGCGCGAACAGCGCGGGGAAATCCCGACGTTGCGGCAGATGTCCACGCTCGACAACGACGCGATCGTCGCCGCGCTCACGCCGATCCGCGGCATCGGCCGCTGGACGGTGGAGATGATGCTGATGTTCCGCCTCGGCCGGCCCGACGTGTTGCCGGTCGACGACCTCGGGATCCGCAAGGGTGCGCAGGTGCTCGACAAGCTCGGGGAAATGCCGACGCCGAAGGAATTGCTCGCGCGCGGCGAGCGCTGGGCGCCGTTCCGCAGCTACGCCAGTTTTTACCTGTGGCGCATCGCCGATGCCGGCGTGCAGGCGAAGGCGCCGACGAAACGTTCGCAGGATTGAGTCCCGATTCGTCCTCCTGAGGCGAAGCCGAAGGATCTGCTGGCCGTGCAGAACAGGTCGACAGCAGGTCCTTCGCTGCACTCAGGACGACATTCCGGCAGTAATCATGCGGCGTCGTGGCGCCAATGCCACGGCTCGTACACGATGCCGTGCGGGTTGTCGCGCGGATAACTCATCGCGAAGCCGTATCCGCCGGCGTTCTCCCGCAGCCACGCGAACGCGGGCGTGCGCTCGAACGATTCCTCGGCCGGCGGTTCGCCGGGCGTGCCGATGTCGAGCGCGGTGCCGGCATGGTGCTCGCTGAAGCCGGGCGCGGCGTTGACCGCGAGGATCTCGTCCACGGTTTGCCCGCGCGCGAGCTTGCGTTCGAAGATGCCGAGTTGGTAATCGTGGCTGCGATAGCCGGAAATCGCCTCGAGCACGATTCCGTCGCGCAACGCGGCCTCGCGCAGGTGCGACCACGCACGCGCGGCCGGCGCGAGCAGCCACAGCGGGCGGCGCCAGCGGTCGAAGCCGGCGAACGCCAGCCATTCGGGTTCCGGTACGAGTCCGAGCCGCGTGCGTTGCGCATAGGCTTCGGCATCGAGGCCCAGCGAATCGAGCCGTTCGTGCAGGCGCGACAGCGGCAAAGTGGCGACCTCGCGTGCAAGGCCGCCGCGAACCGGCGTCGACTGCGCGTTCAAGGCATCGAGTGCGTCCAGCGCGGCGTCCAACCCGGGCTCGCGCTTGAGGCGGGGTACCAGCGGCAGCAGGCCTGCGCGTGAATCCGCGGCGAGGAAGCGGCCATCGCGCTTGCGCCGCAGCACGGTGTCCGCACGGGAGAGGGCTCGTGCATCCTGGTTGCTTCGCGCGCGCAGCAGCGACGCGGGCCAGAGTTCGATCTCCGGCGTATTGACCAGCAACGATGCGGGCGGCTTGCGCATCCGCGCAGCTTAGCGCGCCGGCAACGAAACCCGTTCGCGCAGGCGATCGAGCAGGCGCTGCGGGTCGCGCGGCTGCAGCAGCAGGCCGAAACCGCGCGACGTCGGCAGCCACAGCACCCGATCCCCGTCGCTGGTCGCGACGAAGGCCTTCTGCCAGGTTCGGAGGCGGAACCAGCCGCTGCGGAAGCCGGGCAGGGCGTAGCCGTTGCTCTTCAGCAAGGGTTTCAGGTCGGGATGTTCGTCGAGTCGGACCACGCGGGCCGCATCGATCTTGAGGTCCGCGAACGCGATGCGCTGCCTGTAGAACGTGGTCGCGACTTCGATGCCGCCGGCATCCAGCAGCAGGCGATGGCGTTTCAGCATCCGATCGAGGAACAGGGCGATGGCGCCGGTCACGAGCGCCACCACCAGCATCGCGATCAAGGCATCGCCACCGCGATAGCCGGTGCCCCACCACGACGCGCCGGCGGGAACGCGGCCGATCGCGACGCCGAGCATCGTCGCCAGCACCGGCAGTCCTACCGTGAGCGCGAACAGGCACGCACGGCTTCGGCCGGAAGCCGGGACCAGCTGCAATGCGGGATCATGGTCGGAACCCTTGCGCATCGTCGCTATCCCTTCAGCGCGCACGCCAGCCCCAGATCGCCAGCGCCCCGGCGACGATGCAAGCGGCCCAGGAGACCGCGACCGGCACGGTCCATCCGTCGACGGCAAGAGCGAGGCCGTCAGCCGCGCGCCAGCCTTGCAGCACGGCGACCACGGTGAAGACCAGGGCGGAAATGCGGGTGTAAGCGCGCGTGGATGCGTTCATGGCCTTCGTCCCCGTTGCGCGCTCAGTGCGCCTTGACCCAGGCCGCGGTGTCGTCGATCAGTTGTGCGTCGACGTGCCCGGGTTTCTGGTATTCGGCGAGGCTGCCTTCGCCCTCGCCCGCGATGCCGAGGTGGTTGAGCTTGTCGTACAACTTGAACGTCACCTTCGGGTCGTCGTGGAACGCGGCTTTCCAGCCTTGCCAGTCGGCGTCCACCACCTGGATGTCGCGCGCGCCCTGCAGCACCAGCATCGGCAGGTCGTCGGCCACGGCTTCCTGCACCGGATCGACCGCGTCGACGCTGCGCCAGTAGCCGACGGGCTGGCCGAGGATCGTCTTCGTCGCAGGGTCGGTCTTCGGATCGCGCGTCAGGCGTACCTGCTCGATGAGGGCGTTGATCGCGGCGCGTTCGGCATCGCTGGTCTTGCCGTCGTCGAGCACGGCGAGTCGGCGGTTCTGCTCGATCACGATGTCGAGCAACGAACGCGACGGCGCGGCGAGCAGCACCAGGCCGGCGACATGGCGGGAGGCCGCGGCGATGCGCGGCGCCATCATCCCGCCCTGGCTGTGGCCGAGCACGAACACGCGCGCCGGATCGATGCCCGGGGCCTTGCGCAACGCGGCCACCGCGAGCACGGCGTCGTTGGTGGTTTCGTCGTCGACGCTGAAATTCCGGCCGGCGAAATCCTGCGGTCGGGCATGCGTGCGCTTTTCGTAGCGCAGCACCGCGATGCCCTGCGCGGCGAGGCCGCGGGCGAGGTCGAGGAAGGGTCTGTTCGCGCCGATGGTTTCGTCGCGGTCCTGCGGGCCGGAGCCGTGCACCAGCACGATGGCGGGGAAGGGCCCGTCGCCCTTGGGCATCGCCAGCGTGCCGGGAAGCGCGCGTTCGCCTTCGCCGACGCTGAAATCGGTTTCGTGGAAGCCGGAATCCCCGGCCACGGCCGATGCGGGTGGAGGCGGCGCGGGCTGGATGAGGAAACCGACGACGCGGCCGTCGTCCGCCACCGCGACCTTCGCCACCAGTTCGGCCTTGGCGTAATGCAGCGGAATCGTCGCCAGCTGCGCGCCCGTCGTCGATTCGAGCGCAGGTTCTCCGCGACCTTGGGCTTCACCGGCCTGCGCGGGCAGCGATTCCCACACCGCCTGCAATTTGTCGGCGGGTACGGCCGCGGCCATGTCGGTGCCGAACATCGCTTCGGCCTGCGCGTATTCGCCGGCGTCCATGCGCGCGAGCAGTTGTCGTGCGGTCGCGACTGCGTCCGGACGCTTCGCGTCGCCATCCTGGGCGAACGCAGCCGGCGGGAGCAATGTCGCGAGTGCAAGTGCCAATACCTTCATGGATTCATTCGCCACCGTCTTCTCCTTCTCCATTCGCGGGCGACTTCAACCGCCCGGCCTTGCGCAGCGCGTCGCGCAGGACGTATTCGATCTGCGCGTTGAGGCTGCGCAAGTCGTCGTCGGCCCAGCGCTGCGCCGCGGCGAGGACCTCGGCGTTGATGCGCAGCGGGTAGGCTTTCTTTTCGGCCACGATGCCGTCCGCTCAGTACAGCGTGCCGGCATTGACGATCGGCTGGGTCGAGCGTTCGCCGCAGAGCACCACCAGCAGGTTGCTGACCATCTGCGCCTTGCGTTCCTCGTCCAACTGCACCACGCCGTTCTTCTGCAGTTCGGCCAGCGCCATCTCGACCATGCCGACCGCGCCGGCGACGATGCGCGTGCGCGCGGCGATGATCGCGTTCGCCTGCTGCCTTTGCAGCATCGCCTGCGCGATTTCCGGCGCATAGGCGAGGTGGCTGATGCGCGCGTCGAGCACCTGCACGCCGGCGTCGGCGAGGCGTTCGGCCAGTTCGTCCTTGAGGTGCTGCGAGATCTCGGTCGCGTGGCTGCGCAGCGCGACCTGGCCTTCCTCGTGCTGGTCGTAGGGATAGCTCGTCGCCATCGTGCGCAGCGCGGATTCGGACTGGATGTGGACGAAGCTCTCGTAATCGTCGACGTTGTAGACCGCCTCGGCCGAGTCGACCACCTGCCAGACGATGACCGCGGCGATCTCGATCGGCGAGCCGTCCAGCTCGTTGACCTTGAGCTTGCCGCTCTCGAAGTTGCGCACGCGCTGGCTGACCTTGCGCTTGGCGTAGAAGGGATTGTTCCAGCGCAGGCCGTTTTCGCGCACCGTGCCCACGTACTTCCCGAACAGGCTCAGCACCGCGGACTGGTTGGGTTGCACCGAGTACAGCCCGAGCAGGCAAAAGCCGGCGACCAGCACCAGGGCGATCCCGGCGACGATTCCACCGAGGTTGCCGGCTTGTGCATTGCCGGCGAACAGATAGCCGCCCACCAGCACCAGGGCGATCAGGACCAGCAGCATCGGGATGCCGGAGAGGGAGCGGATCGGGTTCTCTTTCATTGCAGTCTCTCGTCGCCCGGGATGGGCGTGAAAGAATGATATCGAATTGATATCAACCTTCAAGAGCCCTGATCAACCGCCCGTCGGATCGAGGTAGAAGATGGGGGCCGGGAGGAATTCCCCGCTGGCGTAAAGGCCGGTCCCGCGGGTAGACCAGGCCAGGGCCTCGGCCTGCGGCAGCAGGGGCGGCAGGGCTTCGATGCGTGGCGGACGCGATACCGCCTGCGTCCAGTTTTCGCTCTTGCCGCGCGGGTAGAACAGCACGTCCTGGTAGGTGAGGACGGCCAGCGTGCGGCCATCCGGCGACACGTCGGCGGCGGTGACCTGTCCGACCAGCCGCGCGGTCTTCGGGCGGTCGCGCAGCGATCGGGCATCGGCCTGCGGCACGCCCGCGAGGCTGCCGATGCGGCGCGCGACCACGGTCGCGCCGGCGGCCGGCCGCAGCGGGACTTCGAACAGTTCCGGCGGGTGCCGCTTCTTCGAGATCAGCAGCACCTTGCCGGCCGCCGCATCGACGAACGCGGCCTCGCAATCGCGCGGACCGTCGGGCCAGCGGAACGACACCGACCACGCCGGACGCAGCACCGTGTCCTGCAGCGACGCCGGTTCCTCGACCACGTGCAATTGCAGCGTCCGGCGCAGGCCGCCGTTGTCGCCGGTGTCGGCGACGAGGATGTAGTGGCGGCCGTCGAGCCCGAACGCGGCGAGGTCTTCCCAGTCGGTGTTCGCCACGCCTTCCACCCGGTCGCTCGCGAGCAGGGTGCCGCGCGGGCCCACCGCGTACAGCATCGGCGTGTTGCCGCCGTCGTTCTCCACCCACAGCACGTCCGCGAAGCGGCGCGACGCGGCCATGCCGCTGACTTCGCCGAGGGCCTCGTCCACCATCAGCCCGGACAGGCGCGCGAACGGCTCGCGTTCATCGCCGCAGCCGGCAAGCAACACCGCCAGCAGCGTGCAAGCGAGCCATCGGGGGAAGGGGAACCGGCGCATGCGCGAAGCATCGCAGATCGGCATGTCGGGACGCATCCCTCCGTGCGGGTACACTGGCTCGGCGAACTTCGGCCATCGCGGCGCGGTCGAAATCCATTCCCGACGATTCCACATTAGCAACGGACCCTGCGATGAACGACAGCTCCGGTTATGCCGTGTTCTTCTATCCGCCCGCGATCGAGGCGCTGGGCGATGCGATCAAGCCCTACCTGCAGGAAGGGCCGATGGGGCCGCACATCCCCTGCCGCGAAGTGGACACCAGCGGCGCCTTCATCGAGATGACCATCGAAGGCCGGACCGCGCAGGGCGAGAAGGTCGCGCTCGACCTGATGGTGCCGGGGAGCATGGTGCGCATGATCGTGTCCGCGCACAGCGACAACGAATTCGGCTTCTACGCGCGCGGCAAGCCGTCGGTGCTGGAACCGGGCATGACGACGACCGCGGCCATGCAGGAACCGGCTCCGGCGGCGAACGCGCCGGCGGATGCGCCGAAGACCTAGCGTTCAGCGCGACGCGAAGAACTCCAGCCGCTTCCACTGCCGGCCGTCGAAGCCTTCCAGCGGCGCGAACCGGCGCTTGTAATCCATCTTCTCGTGGCCGGCGATCCAGTAGCCGAGGTACAAGTGGCTGCGCGCGTCGCGCGCGGCCCATTCGAGTTGCTTCAGGATCGCGAGCGTGCCGAGCCCGCGCGCGGTTTCGTCGGGATCGTAGAAGGTGTAGACCGCGGACAACGCATCCGGCAGCAGGTCGGTGACCGCGACCGCAAGCAGGCGATGGTCGCGTTCGTCGCGCAATTCGAGGAAGCGCCCGTCCGACCAGTTGCCGACCAGGAACTGGTCGAACTCCACCGCACCGTGGTCGTCCATGCCGCCGCCGGGGTGGCGTGCGCGCAGGTAGCGCTGGTACAGCGCGATGTGCTCGTCCCGGCGCTCGGCCGGCAGCACGCGCGCGATGACATCGGCGTTGCGCGCGAGGCAGCGGCGCTGGCTGCGGTCGGGGCGGAACCCGGCGACCGGAATGCGCACGGCGACGCAGGCACGGCAGCCGTGGCAATGGGGGCGATAGACGATGCCGCCGGAGCGGCGGAAGCCCCAGCCCAGCGCGACCGGATAAGCCTGCGGCAGGCGCGGGTCGCGCGGGTCGATCACCAGGTCGCGGGCGATGCGCTCGGGAAAATACCCGCAGACGTGGTCGCCGGTGTGGAACACGCGCAGCTGGTCGGTTTCGCGCATGAACGGAGTCTAGCGCCGCGCGGTCGCGCCGGCCGCGACGGTCAACCGGTTCGTCACGTGCGCGTTGACCCTGGCAGGCGACACTCCCTGCTCGCCATGAGGATCGTCATGAACCAGGCCAATCCCCACCCGCGCGCGCTGCTTGCGCTCGCCTTCTCCGCCATGCTCGTTTCCAGCGTCGCGATCGCGCAACAGGCCGCGCCCGCGGCGCCACCCGACGCTCCCCGCCAGCGGCTCGATGCCAACGGCGATGGCGTGATCGACAAGGCCGAAGCGGCCAAATCCCCGCGCCTGGCCGGAAAATTCGACCAGCTGGACAGCAACCACGACGGCAAGCTGGGCGCGGACGAACGCCCGCAGATGGGCCATGGCGGTCGCGGCGGGCAGGATGGCGAAGGCGGCGGCATGCACGAACGCATGATGCAGCTCGACACCGACCACGATGGCCGCATCAGCAGCAAGGAAGCCGCGGCGAAGCCGGAAATGGCGCAGCGTTTCGGCCGGATGGACGGCAACCACGACGGCTTCCTCGACCGCAGCGATTTCCAGGCGCACAAGCAGCAGATGCGAGACCAATGCTTCGCCAAGGCCGATGCCGACAAGAACGGCCAGATCAGCCGCGCCGAGTTCGATGCGACGCAGAAGGAATGCCATTCGCGCGGAGGCATGCACGGCCGGATGCAGGGCGGTGGGGACACGCCGCCGGCCCAGCCGCCGGCGGGCTGATCAGCGCGTGGCTGGCGCCTCGGCGACGAAGCTCCACTGGCCGTCGTCGAGGCGCAGGTCGTAGGTCCGGTCCCGTGGTTGCAGCGGTTGTTCGGTGCGCCGCAGGACCACGCGCCCGCCTCCGGGCGTTCGCACGTAATCGCGCAGCGCGAGCAGCACCGCCGGCTGTTTCGTCGCGCGCACGCTGATGCCGCCGACGTCCTGGATGCAGGCCGAGAGCGGCGCGACCCGCGCATGCGCCTTCGCCAGCCGCGCCAGCATTTCCTGGGATGCATCTTCACCGGCCAGGCCGATGCAGGCGGTGCGGTCGCCGAGGTCGGCGAGTTCGCCCAGGAACAACAATTCGGCGACGCGGTCGGGCAGGGCAGCGGGAAGCGGTGAATCGACGGCTGCCGTCGGAACCGGCGCCTTCGGTTTGGAAACATGCCGTACCGCGAAACTTCCGGCCGCGACCGCGATCGCGATGGCCGCGAGCAGCACGAGTTTCAATTTACCGCTGCGAGGCGGCTTTTTTTCGGCGCCATCGTCGTCGCCTGCCGGCAGATAACTGTCCTGCGGCGTGCGGGTGGAATCGAGCAGCCCGGCCCCGCGCATCAGTTCGCGCGCGCGCGGCTGGTCTTCGGCGTTCACGATCCACACCGCCGGCTCCGGGCCTTCGCGCGCATCGTCGCGATAACTGAAGTTGCCGCGGATCGCGCCGCGGTAGGAACGCCCGTCGGTGATCCGCACCTCGATGCCTTCGGCCTCGAGCAGGCGCGCGACGCCTTCGACGTTTTCCAGTCGCGGGCTGGCGAAGATCCGGCGCATCAGCCCTGCGCCTGCGGAACCACGCGAATCATGCCTTCCTGCACCGTGCTCGCTACGAGCGCGCCGTTGCGGTCGTAGATGAGCCCGCGGGCGAGGCCGCGCGCGTTCTGCGCGGTCGGGCTGTCGATCGCGTACAGCAGCCAGTCGTCGGCGCGGAACGGTCGGTGGAACCACAGCGCATGGTCGAGCGAGGCCATCGCCACGTTCGGCTGGTAGTAACTGATGCCGTGCGGGAAGGTCGCCGTGCCGAGCAGCTGGAAATCCGAGGCGTAGGCGAGCAGCGCGCGATGCAGTTCCGGCGCGTCGCCGACTTTCTCCGACAGGCGGAACCACACCTGCTGGAACGGCGGGCGCTTGGTCGGGTTGAGTTCGTCGCGCGGATAGATGTGGCGGAATTCGAACGGGCCTTGCCGGTCCAGCCAGCGCTGCACCTTGATCGGCAGTTTCGCCAGCACGTCGGGTGGAATCGCCGGCGCGGGGGCGAGGTCCTCGGGCCTGGGCACCTCGGGCATCGACAGCTGGTGTTCGACGCCTTGTTCGTCCTGCTGGAACGAAGCGGCGCAGAAGAAGATGACCTGGCCGTGCTGGATCGCGGTGACGCGGCGCACGGAGAAGCTGCCGCCGTCGCGGGTGCGGTCGACGTTGTAGACGATGGGGTGTTCGATGTCGCCGGCGCGGAGGAAGTAGGCGTGCAGGGAGTGCGCGGCGCGCGGTTCGCCGGCTGAATCCATCGTTGCCTGCGCAGCGCTCAGGGCCTGGCCGAGCACTTGTCCGCCGAAGACGTATTTGGTGCCGATGTCGCGGCTCTGGCCGCGGAACAGGTTGTCTTCCAGCCGTTCCAGCGACAGCAGGTCGATGAGTTCGGACACCGGGGAGGTCATGCGCGGCTCGCGGGAAGGGGCGCGTCAGTATACGGGTGGAGTCGCTGGCCTCGGCTACGCCTTCACCCGTCTGTTTTGGCGCGGGAACTCACCACGGTGTCCTTAAGGTCCTTTGCTTCTTGACAGCCATCTAGGCGAAAGAAGCTGCCAGGTCCGATAGTGCCTGGTTTGAATGCAATGCTATTGCAGCGGGAAATCCAGAGCGCAGCGTTGCTTCCATCGGTACCGGCTTGACCTGTAACGTCATAGTCGTAAAACACGGAAAGCAATTGACTATCACTCGTTCGGACGGCAACAGCACAGAATTGCGAGTCGTCGCCATAACTGCCGTAGCCGAACTTGAATGCGGTTTTGCCCGCAACAGTTTGTTTTGCGCAAGTCAAGGTCCGAGCTCGTTGTGTATCGGTGGCATCAAGTGGCAAGAAGCCGCAATCCGTCGCGGATGGGCCTGCAAGGAAGGAAACATCCTGCTCGAAGCTGCGATAACACTGCTGTTTCCAATCTGGCATTGATACGGATGTCGGCTCTGCTGCGGTTGTACATCCACCGATCAAGGCGACGACAGTGAAAACTGGGGCAAGAGAGCGACGCAGAGCCATAGACTTTGCCTCCTGTTACGGATTCAACCGCTCCAACGTCACCTGCCGCATCACTTCCGGCCACGGGAACAGCGGGCCGGGATCGAGTTTGCGCGCGACGAGGATGTTCGGATCGTCGAAGGCGGTTTCCCGGTCGCGGTCGAGGTCTTCGTGGCCGGCGATGAAGTGCAGGTTCGGGAGTTCCTGCTGCAACTGCTTCAGCAGCGCGATGAGCGCGTCGATCTGCGCCTGCGGGTAGGGCTCGGTCATCGCCTGGTGCTTGGAATCGCGCCAATAGGGATAACGCCCGGTGTTGACCAGTTCGATCCCGACCGAACGCGTGTTGTAGCCGCGCACGTGGTTGGCGATGCGCTCCGGGCGCACGTACATCACCACCGTGCCGTCGCGGTCGATGTAGTAATGGCCGCTGTTACCAGTCTGGCTGCCGGCGTAGAGGATGCGTTCGCCGTATTCGCGCGAAAGCTGCAGCGTCGGAACTTCGGTGCAGTGGATCACGACGAGATCGATCTTCGACAGCGGGCGCGGTTCCAGCCGTTCCTCGTAGGGCAGCGGTTCGATCAGCACCGGCAGTGGCGGCAGGTCGGGAAGCACGCGGCGATGCTAGCATCTACCGATGCGCGAACCCGCCGAAGACAGCCTGCTTGCCCGCCTGTTCGCGCAATTCCCGCGCACGGGTCGGGTGGAATGGATCGGCCTGCGTCCGGCGCGCGACGTGCCGATGCGGGAAACCGAATTCGCCGAGGCCGAAAGCGGACGTGGACTCGCAGGCGACCGCTATTCCGGCGGCAGCGGCAAGCGCGGCGTGACCCTGCTGCAGGCCGAACACCTGCCGGCGATCGCGGCGCTGTCGGGGCATGGCGAAATCGCGCCGGCGCTGCTGCGCCGCAACCTGCTGGTGTCGGGCATCCCGCTGGTTGCGCTGAAGGGCCGTCGCTTCCGCGTCGGCGACGTGCTGCTGGAAGGCACCGGCCCCTGCGATCCGTGTTCGCGCATGGAAG
>Ga0209023_10000653_pt1 | contig 51012 bp, 42 predicted proteins | sample LakOneMetagenome_FD_187468 | JGI IMG/M metagenome (GOLD analysis project Ga0209023, IMG submission 187468) | Freshwater and sediment microbial communities from Lake Erie, Canada (SPAdes) (version 2) | ecosystem: Environmental > Aquatic > Freshwater > Lentic | place: Lake Erie, Canada... | reverse complement strand
GAGTCTGTCCTGGCCTGTAGTGGCCCGCTCTCTTCGACCGTCGGGATTGGGCGGAAACGCCGAACCCCGGGTCCCGGTAAGGCCTGAACAGGGCCACCTGACGGGACGCTGGCGGATAACGGTCGCGCGGGGCGTTCGGGCTTCGTCGAAACGGTATTTCTTCTCAACACTCCGGACGCTGTCCGGCGCTCCGCGTCCCTTTCCTTGCGCCCCTTCACCGGCCGCCGCCGCGTGAGGCGGCGAGCCCATGCGCCCCTCAGGTCGGGCAGATCGGCAGGGCGGTGGTGAACTTGATCTGCTCCATCGCGAAGCTGGACGACACGTCGGTCAGCGGGGCGGTGGCGATCAGGCGCTTGTAGAAGCGGTCATAGGCGGCGATGTCCTTGACCACGACCTTGAGCAGGTAATCGACGTCGCCGCTCATCCGGTAGAACTCGACGACCTCGGGCAGGGACTTGGCCCCGGCGGCGAACTGGGTCAGCCAGTCCTCGTCGTGGCGGCCGGTCTTCACGGCCACGAAGACGGTCAGGTTGAGGTCCAGGGCCTCGCGGTCCAGCAGGGCGACGCGGGCCATGATGACGCCGGCGTCCTGCAGGCGCTTGACGCGCTTCCAGCAGGGGGTCTGGGACAGGCCGACGCGCTCGGCCAGCTCGGCGATGGCGACGGTGGCGTCCTCCTGCAGGATGGCCAGGAGGCGGCGGTCGATTTGATCGAGATCAATCATCTCGCGATCCTGCTCTGCGGAGAATGGAATTCTCCATATCGCGCGGATGGTAACCTTTCAAACCATGTCTTTCTCCGAATCCTCGCCATCCTAGGCAGCCTGGATCAAGCAAGCGGGGCATCCATGGACCTGTCGTTCACGCGTCATCCCAAGTCGGTCGGCGAGACCTATGGCGAACACATGGGCGTGGCCTGGAGCTTCGGCTTCACCCTGCTGGGCGCGGGCCTGGCCTGCATCGTCCACGGCATCCTGCCGTTCGCCTTCGAGAAGACCGGCAGCCAGACGGTGCGCCGGCTGAACGAGCGGCTGTCGAACCGCTGCGCCCAGGCCGAGTCGCATCGCGCCGACGCGCACTTCCCGACCCAGGACACCGTCCGCGGATGACCGCCGCCGCGCTGCGCTTGAGTGCGGGCAAGCTGGCGCCCGGCCTCGTCGCCGGCCTGCTGCTGGCCGTGCTGGCCAAGCTGCTGGCGGGAAGCCTGCATGCGCCGGCGCCGCTGATCGCGGTGGTGCTGGGCATGATGCTCGGGGCGCTGGGCCTGCAGGCCCAGCTGGGCGCGGGCCTCGACATCTTCGCCAAGCCGGGCCTGCGCCTGGGCGTGGCCATGATGGGCGCCCAGATCAGCTGGAGCGAGTTCGCCGCCCTGGGCGGTCCGGCCATCGTCGCCAGCGGCGCGGTGGTGCTGGGCGGCTTGGGGATCGGGGCGCTGGCCGGCACGGCCCTGGGCCTGCCGTTCGCCGAGGCCCTGATCGCCGCGGCCGCCTGCTCGATCTGCGGCGCGTCGGCGGCGCTGGCGGCCTCGCAGGCCGCGCCCGCCAGCCCGGCCAACCAGCGCACGACGGCGCTGGTCATCGTCGGCGTCAACCTGCTCTCGACCGTGGCCATGCTGGCCTATCCGCCGATCGCCAAGGCCCTGGGCCTGACCGCCCACCAGGCGGGCGTGTTCTTCGGCCTGTCGATCCACGACGTCGCCCAGGTGGCCGGGGCGGGGGCTTCGGTCTCGCCCGAGACGGCCAGCACCGCGGCGCTGGCCAAGCTGTCGCGGATCGTCTGGCTGGGCCCGGCGGTCATCCTGATCGGCCTGATGCTGACCCGCTCCAAGGAGGGCGGCGTCGTTTCCGGGCTCAAGGCTCCGCCGCTGTTCGTGCTGGGCTTTGCGGCGCTGGCCGCGGCGCGCGGCCTGAACCTGATCCTGCCGGTGCTCGTGACGACCATGGCCGCCTGCTCCAGCTTCCTGCTGCTGGCCGGCGTCGGGGCCATCTCGGCCAAGCTGGGTCCCAAGGCCCTGCTGGAGGTCAAGCCGCGACTGGCGATCCTGCTGGGCGTGGTCACCGTGGCGGTCGCGGTCCTGGCCTACGCCCTGACGAGGATTTTCTTCTAGGATCAAGGCTTGGCGGGGAACGAAACCCACTCCATGGTCGCCGCCAAGAGTCGGAGGGACCCTAAAGTGAGCTTCTGGACGCGCCGCAAGGCGATCGACACCATTACGGCGGGACACGCCGACAGCCACCAGCTGAAGAAGACCCTGAGCTGGTACCATCTGGTGGCCCTGGGCGTCGGGGCCATCGTCGGGACGGGGATCTACACCCTGACCGGCGTCGGCGCGGGCCTGGCCGGGCCGGGCGTCATCCTGTCGTTCCTGATCGCCGGGGCCGTCTGCGCCTGCGCCGCCCTGTGCTACGCCGAGCTGTCGACCCTGATGCCGGCGGCGGGCAGCGCCTACACCTACAGCTACGCGGCGATGGGCGAGCCGGTCGCCTGGTTCGTCGGCTGGAGCCTGATCCTCGAATACACCCTGGTCTGCGCGGCCGTCGCCGTCGGCTGGTCGGCCCACGCCCATGGCCTGTTCAAGATGGCGGGCTTCCCCGACTACCTGCTGGCCGGACCGCACGCCGGCGGCGTCGTCAACCTGCCGGCCGTGATCATCTCGATGGCGGTGGCGGGCCTGCTGGCGCTCGGCACTCGCGAGAGCGCCACGGTCAACATGATCCTGGTCTTCGTGAAGATCATCGCGCTGATCGTCTTCGTGGCCCTGTGCCTGCCGGTCTTCGACGCCAGCCACTTCACGCCGTTCATGCCCAACGGCTTCCAGGCCCACCTGCCGGCCGGCGCCGCCCCGGACTCGGCCAAGATCGGGGTCATGGCCGCCGCCAGCCTGATCTTTTTCGCCTTCTACGGCTTCGACGCGGTCTCGACCGCCGCCGAGGAAACCAAGAACCCCAAGCGCGACCTGACCATCGGCATCGTCGGCTCGATGGCCGCCTGCACGGCCATCTACATGATCGTCGCCGCCGCCGCGATCGGGGCCTCCCGCGCCGAAGTCTTCTCCAAGAGCGAAGCGCCGCTGGTCTTCATCCTGGAGAGCCTGCAGCACGGCAAGATGGCCCAGCTGGTGGCGCTGGCCGCCGTCGTCGCCCTGCCGACGGTGATCCTGGCCTTCATGTACGGCCAGAGCCGGATCTTCTTCGTCATGGCCCGCGACGGACTGCTGCCGCGCGCCCTGTCGAAGGTCAACGCCAAGACCGGCACGCCGGTGGTCATGACCCTGCTGACCGGCGCCCTGTCGGCGGTGCTGTCGGGCTTCCTGTCGCTGAAGGACATCGCCGAGCTGGCCAACGCCGGCACCCTGGCGGCGTTCATCGCCGTGGGCCTGTCGGTGATCGTGCTGCGCCGTCGCGAACCGAACCGCCCGCGGGTGTTCTCGACCCCCGCGTGGCAAATCGTGGCCCCGGCCGGCATCCTGGGCTGCCTCTATCTGTTCTACAGCCTGCCGGCCAAGACGCAGATCTACTTCCTGTTCGCCCACATCATCGGGGCGGTCGTCTACTTCGCCTACGGCATGCACAAGAGCGTGCTGGCCCAGGCCGAGAAGGCCCAAGGGTAAGGCTTCCATTCTCGGGGGCCATCGCTACAGTCTGCGTCAAAACAAGCGTTTGACGCAGGGAGTTGGAAGCGCATGGCCCTCGATCTGGAAACCCGCGATCAGTTGATCGAGATGGTGGCCCGCTTCGTGGCCGAGCGCCTGCGGCCGATCGAGGCCAAGGTCGCCGAAGACGACGCGGTGCCCGCCGACGTCGTCGAGGAAATGAAGGGGCTGGGCCTCTTCGGCCTGTCGATCCCGGAAGAGTTCGGCGGCCTCGGCCTCAACATGGAAGAAGAGGCGCTGGTGGCGGTCGAGCTGGGCCGCGCCTCGCCGGCGTTCCGCTCAGTGTTCGGCACCAATGTCGGCATCGGCAGCCAAGGCCTCGTCATGTTCGGCAATGACGCGCAGAAGGCCAAGTGGCTGCCCGGCATCGCGTCCGGCGACATCATCACCTCGTTCGCCTTGACCGAGCCGGAAGCCGGCTCCGACAGCGCCGCGGTGCAGACCCGGGCTGTGCTGGACGGCGACCACTACGTCCTGAACGGCGGCAAGCGCTTCATCACCAACGCCGGCAAGGCCAGCCTGTTCACGGTGATGGCCCGCACCAATCCCGACGTGAAGGGCGGGGGCGGCGTCTCGGCCTTCCTCGTCCCCCGCGACCTGCCGGGGCTCGAAGTCAGCAAGCCCGAGAAGAAGATGGGCCAGCAGGGCGCCCACATCCACGACGTCACCTTCGACAATGTCCGCGTCCCGGCCTGGAACCGCCTGGGCGAGGAAGGCGAGGGCTTCAAGGTCGCCATGCAGGTGCTGGACCGCGGTCGCCTGCACATCGCCGCCGTCTGCGTGGGCGTGGCTGAGCGGCTGATCAAGGACTGCGTGGCCTATGCCAGCGAGCGCAAGCAGTTCGGCCAGCCGATCGCCAGCTTCCAGCTGATCCAGGCGATGATCGCCGACAGCAAGACCGAGGCGCTGGCGGCCAGGGCGCTGGTCATGGAGACCGCCCGCAAGCGCGACGGCGGGGCCAGCATCGTTCTCGAAGCGGCGGCCTCCAAGCTGTTCGCCTCGGAAATGGTCGGCCGGGTCGCGGACCGGGCCGTGCAGATCTTCGGCGGGGCCGGCTACGTCGCCGACTACGGGATCGAGCGCCTGTATCGCGACGTGCGGATCTTCCGGATCTACGAGGGCACCAGCCAGATCCAGCAGCTGGTCATCGCTCGCGAGACCCTGAAGCGCGGCGGCTAGCCGTGCGGCAGGTTGTCGCGCCCGCCTGCTAGGCCAAGCCGTGACGCCCCGCCGCATGGAGGGCGACATCTGCATGATGTGCAAAGGTTTTCACGAGCCCTGCCATTCTGAGGCGTGCGCTCACCCCAAAATTGTGTGCGACATCCTGCCGCCAGCGTCGGGCGAATATTTAAGTCGGCATTAAGCATGCCAGAAGACGCTGTTCCCGCAATTCGAAACGGGGACGGCCATGAGCCAGGATCACGCGATCAGCGAACGAGTGGGCTTCATGGGGCTGGACGACAAGGCGCGGAGCGCCTTGCGCGACCTGCAGCCGGTCATCCGCAAGACCATCGGCCCGGCGCTGGACGCGTTCTACGCCAAGGTCCGCGCCAATCCCGAGACCCGCAAGTTCTTCGGCGACGACAAGCACATGCAGGCCGCCTCGGGCCGCCAGCAGACCCACTGGGACGTGATCTCGCGCGCCGAGTTCGACGACACCTACGTCAAGGCCGTGCGCACGATCGGCCAGACCCATGCCCGCATCGGCCTGGAGCCGCGCTGGTATATCGGCGGCTATGCGGTGGTCAGCGAGCACCTGATCCGCGCCGTGATCAACGACCAGTGGCCCAAGGGCTTCATGGCCAAGGGCGATCCGGACAAGGCCGGCGACGCGGTCAGCGCGCTGATGAAGGCGGTCATGCTGGACATGGACTTCGCCATCTCGATCTATCTGGAGACCATCGAGGCCGAGCGCCAGCGCCTGGAGGCGGTGCGCCTGGCCAACGAGGCCAGCCAGAGCGCTGTGGTCCAGGCGCTGGGCGACGCGCTCGACCGCCTGGCCCAGGGCGACCTGGTCGGCCGGCTGTCGGCCGAGGTCACGCCGCAGTTCCAGAAGCTGAAGGACGACTTCAACAACGCCGTCGGCATCCTCGAACAGGCCATGAGCCGCGTGAGCGAGGCCACCGACGGGATCCGCTCGGGCGCCGACGAGATCGGCGTGGCCGCCGACGACCTGTCGCGCCGCACCGAGCAGCAGGCCGCCAGCCTGGAAGAGACCGCCGCAGCGCTGGACGAGATCACCTCGACCGTCCGTCGCTCGGCGGCCGGCGCCAAGCAGGCCCAGGACGTCGTGATCGGCGCCAAGGCCGAGGCCGAGAAGTCGGGCGTCGTGGTCGACCAGGCCGTGGCGGCGATGGGCGAGATCGAAACCAGCTCGCGCTCGATCGGCAACATCATCGGGGTGATCGACGAGATCGCCTTCCAGACCAACCTCCTGGCGCTGAACGCCGGGGTCGAGGCGGCGCGGGCCGGGGAGGCTGGTCGCGGCTTTGCGGTGGTGGCTCAGGAAGTCCGCGCGCTGGCCCAGCGCTCGGCTGACGCGGCCAAGGAAATCAAGACCCTGATCGCCAACTCGACCGCCCAGGTCGACCGCGGCGTGGGTCTGGTCGGTCAGACCGGCGAGGCCCTGCGCGGCATCGTCGGCAAGGTGGCCGAGATCGACGCCCTGATCGTGGAGATCGCCAGCTCGGCCCAGGAGCAGGCCACGGGCCTCAACCAGGTGAACACGGCCGTGAACCAGATGGACCAGGTCACCCAGCAGAACGCCGCCATGGTGGAGCAGACGACAGCCGCGACCCATTCCCTCAAGGGTCAGACGCTGGAGCTGGTCAAGCAGGTGTCGACGTTCTCGATTTCGGTGCGCCAGAAGGCCGCCGCGCCGGCTTTGCCCACGCCGACGCGCGCCCTGCCGGTCGCCCGTCCCACGAGCCGACCGGGCGCCTCGGCGCCGGTGTCGCGCGGCAACGCCGCCGTGGCGCTCAAAGAAGAGTGGGAAGAGTTCTGAGTAAAGACGCAGGTCGCAGGCGAATCTTGACCTGCAGACAGCAGAACGCCCCCGCCGAGGATATCGGCGAGGGCGTTATGTGTTCCCCGGAAGGGATGGACGCTTACGCGCCGCCCGGGAAGCGGAACGGGACCTTCACGGTGCCGGTCTTGGCGCCCATCGGGAGCTTTTCGGCGATGCACATGGCGGCCTTGTCGAAGCCCTTACCAGCCGCGCTGTTGTCGACGACCTTGCAGTCCGACAGCTTGCCGGCGTCGGCGGTGCATTCCAGCATCACCTGAGCGGCGTCGCGGGTGTTCGCGAACTGCTGCAGGCAACGGCCCATTTGATCTTCAAAACCGCCAGCGGCCGAGGCGGCCTGAGCGACGAAAAAGCTGCCAGCGATTCCCGCGGCAATAGCGATCGGATATTTCATCCCGCTGCTCCCAAGTAAAAGTGTCACGTCCTGTGGACGACGCGCCAACCGGACGCAGGAGCTTTCTCGCAGATGCGAGTTAAGAGAATCTGAGTCGCGAAAGAATATTGTGGTTTACTATCGGGTAACCACCATCTCGCCTTTGCGAGACTCTTGTTCGGCGAAACCCTCTTTATAGATTCCGCGCGCGTGGGCCTGCGACCAAATGACCATCCGGGGGCTGCCGGCGCAGGTTATGTCGAATTCCCCTTAACCAAGTCAGAGGTTGTTAGGAATCTATCCTGATTATCCCCCTTCAATGTTGGCGATCCGTGGGCACGGAACGCTGGTTGTGAGGGGACCTGCGATGAAACGGATTCGTCTCGTCGATCTGCCGTTGATCATTAAAATCGGCTTCGCGCCGGCTTTCGCGCTTCTGATGCTGGCCCTGATGGCCGGCGGCGCCATCGTCGTGCAACGCAGCCAGTCGGCTGCGCTGCAAGATGTCGTGCAGACCGACATGCGTGAAAACATGGAGATCCAGGCGCTGTCGAAGCGCATCTCCAACATCAACGGTGAACTCTACACCGTCCTGACGCACAAGGCCGGCAACATCGACGTCGCCAAGAACGACGCCCGCATGGCCGCGGTCCTGAAGGAAACGGACGCCGTCAAGAAGGACCTCACGGCCCTGAAGGCGCGCCTGCCGGCCAGCGAGCAAGGCAAGATCGCCGATCTGATCAAGTCGCTTGATGAATGCCGCAGCGCCATCGACACGGTCAGCGGCATGATCGGCGTGGACTTCAACATGGCCGTCGGCTTCGTCGCGCCGTTCGAAGAACAGTACGCCAAGATGAGCACGCAGCTCGACCAGGTGGTCGGCGCCGCCAACGCCCGCATCAAGGCCGAGACGGTCAAGCGCGAGGCCGAAGCCAAGGCCGCCATGACGGCGACGATCATCATGTCGCTGGCCACCCTGGCCGCCGTCGGCGCGCTGGCCTGGTTCTCGGTCATGACGACCCGCAAGTCGATCTCGGACATCGCCGGCGCTACCGACAAGCTGTCGAAGGGCGACAACTCCATCGACCTGGAGAAGATGACGCGCGGCGACGAGCTGGGCGCCATCGTCACGGCTCTGAAGGTCTTCCGCGACAACCAGCTGCACCTGGATACGCTGCGCGCCGAGCAGGAGAAGTCGGCCGCCCTCACGGCCGACGAGCGCCGCGCCAAGGAAGCCGCCGCCGCCGCCGCCGCCCAGGAAGCCTCGACCGTCGTCAGCAACCTGGCCCAGGGCCTGGAGCAGCTGGCCAAGGGCGACCTGACCTTCCGCGTCACCGCCGACTTCCCGGGCGACTACCGCAAGCTGAAGGACGACTTCAACGGCGCCATGGGCTCGCTGCAGGAGACGATGAAGGTCATCGCCGCCTCGACCGACGGCCTGCGCACCGGCGCCGACGAGATCGCCCACGCCTCGGACGACCTGTCGCGCCGCACCGAACAGCAAGCCGCCTCGCTGGAAGAGACCGCCGCGGCCCTGGACGAGCTGACCGCCACCGTGCGCCGCACGGCCTCGGGCGCTCGCCAGGCCTCGGACGTGGTCTCGACGACGCGCGGCGAAGCGACACATTCCGGCCAGGTCGTGCATCAGGCAGTGTCGGCCATGGGCGAGATCGAAAACTCGTCCAAGCAGATCAGCCAGATCATCGGCGTGATCGACGAAATCGCCTTCCAGACCAACCTCCTGGCCCTGAACGCCGGCGTCGAAGCCGCGCGTGCGGGTGAAGCGGGCCGCGGCTTCGCCGTCGTCGCCCAGGAAGTTCGCGCCCTGGCCCAGCGTTCGGCCGAAGCGGCCAAGGAGATCAAGGCCCTGATCTCCAGCTCGACCCAGCAGGTCAGCCAAGGCGTCAGCCTGGTCGGCCAGACGGGCGAGGCGCTGCAACGGATCGTGACGAAGGTCGGCGAGATCGACGCGCTGGTTACCGAGATCGCGGCTTCGGCCGCGGAGCAGGCGACCGGTCTGAACGAAGTCAACACCGCCGTGAACCAGATGGATCAGGTGACCCAGCAGAACGCCGCCATGGTCGAGCAGTCGACCGCCGCGACGCACTCGCTGAAGGGCGAGACCGCCGAGCTGGTCCGCCTGATGGCCCGCTTCCAGGTCGGTTCGGGTTCCGCTTACAGCCGTCCGGCGGTCGCCGACACGGCCCATCACGCCCCGGCGCGCAATCCGGTGGCCGAGCAGCAGGCTCGCCTGAACACCTTCGCCCGCCCGGGCCGGAGCAGTGGTTCGGCGGCCGTCGCCCAGGCCCCCGCCGTCGATGGTTGGGAGGAGTTCTAAATGGCCGCCGCGATTGCGCTGCCTGAAACCCTGGATCTGAAGGCCGCGGCCCCTCTCAAGGCCGCCTTCCTGGAACGCCGCGGCGCGGCGATCACCGTGGAAGCCGATCAGGTCCGTCGCCTCGGCGGTCTGTGCCTGCAGGTCCTGCTGGCCGCCCGCAAGGCGTGGGACCAGGACGGTCAAGCCTTTTCCATCAAGGGGCCTTCCGAGGCCTTTGTCGAAACCACCCGTCTTTTCGGCGCCGAAGGGGCGCTCCTCTCGGCGGAATTCCAAGGAGCTGAGTCGTGACGCGTACGATTCTCACGGTCGATGACTCCCGCACCATGCGGGACATGCTGCGCATGGCCCTGGCTGGCGCTGGCTTCAATGTGGTCGAAGCCGTGGACGGCGAGCATGGTCTCGAAGTCCTGTCGGCCCATCGTCCGGACGTGATCATCACGGACATCAACATGCCCAAGCTGGACGGCTTCGGCTTCATCGAGGCGGTGCGGGTCGATGACGACTATCGCGCCATCCCGATCCTGGTGCTGACCACGGAAAGCGACCCGGCCAAGAAGCAGCGGGCTCGTGAAGCCGGCGCGACGGGCTGGATCGTCAAGCCGTTCAACCCGGAAAAGCTGGTCGACGCCATCCGCCGCGTCGCCGCCTGAACCGGGCCCAGTACCGCGTACCGAGTTTTGACTACCCGTTGCTAGACGCGAATTAGGACGTACGGGATATGGACGAGCTAGAGGCCATCAAGGTCACCTTCTTCCAGGAATGCGAGGAGCTTCTCGCCGACCTCGAGGGCGGTCTCCTGGCCATGCAGGAAGGCGCCGGCGACCTCGAGACGGTCAATGCCGTGTTCCGCGCCGTCCACTCGATCAAGGGCGGCGCCGGCGCCTTCGGCCTCGAGCCGCTGGTGCGCTTCGCCCACGTGTTCGAGACCCTGCTGGACGCCGTGCGCGCCGGCTCGGTGCCCAACACGGTCGAACTGGCCGCCGTCCTGCTGCGCGCTTCGGACATCCTGGCCGACCACGTCAGCGCCGCGCGCGGCCTGGGCGATGTCGACATGGCCGCCTCGGCCGCCATGGCCGCCGAGCTGGAAACCTGGACCGACCCGAACGCCGCGCCGGCCGCCGCCGCGCCGGTGATCGAAGAGGTCGCTCCGGCGCCGCCCATTAGTGTTTCTGGCGTCGCCGTTGACGACGCCATGGATGACGACGACCTCGGCTTCGTCTTCGTGCCCCAGACCATTTCGGTCGAGGCCCAGGCCGCCGACGCCGAACTGGTCCCCTCCAACGTCTGGACGGTGTCGATCCGTCCGAAGTCGGACCTCTATCGCAAGGCCAACGAGACCGCGCTGCTGCTGCGCGAGCTGAACCGCCTGGGTCCGATCAAGGCGACGCTGGACGACCGCGCCCTGCCGGCCCTGGAAGACCTGGATCCGGAAGCCGCCTTCGTGACCTGGAGCGTCCGCCTCGAGACCGAGGAAGACGAGACCGCCATCCGCGAAGTCTTCGAATTCGTCGACGGCGACTGCGACCTGGAAATCACCCGTGGCGAGGCCGCCGTCGAAGACGCCCTGGCCACGCTGCTGACGGTCGCCGAGACCCCCGCCGCCGTCGAGCTCGCCGCTCCGGCCGCCATCGAAATTCCTGCTCCGGCCCCCGTGGCCGAAGCCGCGCCCGTCGCGCCGGCTCCTGCGCCGGTCGTCGAGGCCGCCAAGCCCGCCGCTCCGGCCGCGCCGACCCCCAAGGCCACCCCGGTCGAAGTCCCGGGGCCCGGCCAGTCGGTCATCCGCGTCGATCCGGAACGCATCGATCGCCTGATCGACCTGGTCGGCGAGCTGGTCATCAACCAGGCCATGCTGGCGCAGCGCGTCGGCGAATATGGCATCGCCCCGTCCTCGAACCTGGCCATGGGTCTGGATGAGCTGGAACAGCTCACCCGCGAGATCCAGGACAGCGTCATGGCCATCCGCGCCCAGCCGGTGAAGTCGGTGTTCCAGCGCATGCCGCGCCTGGTCCGCGAAGTCGCCAACATGACGGGCAAGCAGGCCCGCCTGGTGATGGACGGCGAGAACACCGAGGTCGACAAGACGGTCATCGAGCGTCTGTCCGACCCGATCACCCACATGCTGCGCAACGCCATCGACCACGGGCTGGAAAGCCCCGAGGAGCGCAAGGCGGCCGGCAAGAATCCCGAAGGCGTCGTGCGCCTGGCCGCCCTGCACCGCAGCGGCCGGATCGTCATCGAGGTCTCGGACGACGGCAAGGGCATCAACCGCGAGCGGGTCTTCTCGATCGCGGTCAAGAAGGGCCTGATCGCCCCCGACCTGCAGTTGACCGACGAAGAGATCGACAACCTGATCTTCCTCCCGGGCTTCTCGACCGCTGACAAGATCTCGGACGTGTCGGGCCGCGGCGTCGGCATGGACGTGGTCAAGCGCTCGGTCCAGGCCCTGGGCGGCCGCATCTCGATCACCTCGCGCCCCGGTCTGGGCTCGACTTTCACGCTGAGCCTGCCGCTGACCCTGGCCGTCCTGGACGGCATGGTGGTCGACGTCGCCGGCGAGACCCTGGTCGTGCCGCTGGCCGCCATCGTCGAGAGCCTGCGTCCCAAGCCGGAAGAAGTTCGCCCTCTGGGTCCGGTCGGCTCGGTGCTGGCCGTCCGCGACAGCTTCGTGCCGCTGATCGATGTCGGTCAGGCCCTGGGCTATCGCGATCACTCGCCCGCCCCGACCGACGGCGTTGTGCTGCTGGTCGAAGGTGAAGACGGCTCGCGCGCCGCCCTGGTGGCCGACGCCATTCACGGCCAGCGCCAGGTCGTCATCAAGTCGCTGGAGCAGAACTACCAGCAGGTCGAGGGCGTCGCCGCCGCGACCATCCTGGGCGACGGCCGCGTCGCGCTGATCCTCGACGTGGACGCCACCATCGCCATGCGCCGCCGCGAAGGCGGTCGCCCCACCGAACCCACCCTCATCGCCGCGGAGTAAGTCATGACCGACCATGCCACCGCCACCGGCGCTGACCGCCGAGAGTTGATCTCCTTCCGCGTGGGCGACCAGGAATACTGCGTCGACATCATGGCGGTTCGCGAGATCCGCGGCTGGAGCCCGGCCACGGTGCTCCCGCAGTCGCCGGGCTTCATGCGCGGCGTCATCAACCTGCGCGGCGCGGTGCTGCCGATCATGGACCTGGCCTGCCGCCTGGGCATGCCGGTGATCGAGCCGACCGTCCGTAGCGTCTTCATCGTGGTCAAGGCGGGCGACCGCACGGTCGGCCTGCTGGTCGACGCGGTGTCGGACATCCTGTCGATCAACGACGACATGGTGCAGCCGACCCCCGACATGGCCTGCGACACCGTCCGCAATTTCGTGCGCGGCATCATCTCGATCGAAGGCCGCATGATCAGCGAGATCTCCTTGGACCGCATCCTGCCCGAACGGGAGGCCCTGGCCGCCTGATGACCACTGGTTCCACCTCCCTTTCGGACCGCCGCGAGGCCCTCGTCGATGGCGAGTTCGCGTTCACGTCCCAAGACTTTAAGCGCATCGCCGCGCTGCTGTACGACCTGGCCGGCATCAGCCTGCCCGACAGCAAGGCGACGCTGGTCTATTCGCGCCTGGCCAAGCGCCTGCGCAATCTCGGCATGCGCTCGTTCACCGAGTACTGCGCCTTCGTCTCTAGCGACAAAGGCGGCGACGAGAGCCAGGAGATGCTCCGGGCGCTGACCACCAACGTCACGCGCTTTTTCCGCGAGCCGCACCACTTCGACGACCTGCGCCAGAACGTGCTGGAGCCTGTGGCCGATAAGATCCGCGCCGGCGGCCGCCTGCGCCTGTGGTCGGCGGCCAGCTCGTCGGGCCAGGAGCCCTATTCGATGGCCTTCACGGTGCTGTCGGTGTGGCCGAACGCGGCCGATCTGGACATCCGGATCCTGGGCACGGACATCGACACCAACGTGCTCGCCACCGGTCGCGAGGCCGTCTACGACGAATCGCTGCTGGAAGGCATTCCGGCCTCGGCGCGCAGCCAGTATTTCGAGCGCGACGCCTCGGATCGCCGCGCCTGGCGCGTCTGCGAGGCCGCTCGCAGCCTGGTCGCCTTCCGGGAACTAAATCTCAACGGTCCGTCGTGGCCTATGAAGGGGCCGTTTGACGCCATCTTCTGCCGGAATGTCGTGATCTATTTTGATGAACCCACCCAGGAACGCGTCTGGAGCCGCTTCGCGCCGCTCGTCGCGCCGGGCGGCCGCCTCTATGTCGGCCACTCCGAGCGCGTTGGCAGCAACATCACCGCGTTCGAGAGCAGCGGCCTGACCGCCTATCGAAAGGTGGGTCGCTGATGCCGAAGATTCGCGTTCTCGTCGTCGACGACTCCGCCACCATGCGGAGCCTGATCACGGCGGCCCTCAATCGTGACCCGGACATCGAAGTCGTCGGCGGCGCCGGCGACCCGTTCGAGGCGCGGGGCATGATCAAGGCCCTGAACCCCGACGTCGTCACGCTCGACATCGAGATGCCGAACATGAACGGCATCGAGTTCCTCGAGAAGATCATGCGCCTGCGGCCGATGCCGGTGGTCATGGTCTCGACCCTGACCCAGGCCGGCGCCGAGATGACGCTGCGGGCTCTGGAATTGGGCGCGGTGGACTGCGTGGGCAAGCCCGCCGACGCCACCGGCACCCAGGAAGCCCTGGCCGAGATCGTCACCAAGGTGAAGATCGCCGCCCGCGCCTCGGTCCGCACCAACGCCGGGGCCGCGCCGGCCGCCGCGCCGGTGCGCCGCAAGGACTTCATGCCCTCGGGCGACGTCGTGGCCATCGGGTCGTCGACCGGCGGGGTGGAAGCCCTGCTGTCGATCCTGACCCTGTTCCCCGAGACCTGCCCGCCGACGGTCATCACCCAGCACATGCCGGCGACCTTCACCGCCAGCTTCGCCGCGCGCCTGGATCGCGCCAGCGGGGCCAAGGTGCAGGAAGCCACCGACGGCGCCCTGCTGGAGCCCGGCAAGGTCTATGTCGCCCCCGGCGGCGCCACGCACCTGGAGGTCGTTCGCTCGGCCGGCCTGCGTTGCCGCCTGGTCCAGGGCGACCCGGTCAGCGGCCACCGCCCGTCGGTGGACGTGCTGTTCAACTCGGTGGCCAACGCCGTCGGCGACAAGGCGGTCGGGGCCATCCTGACCGGCATGGGCCGCGACGGCGCCCAGGGCCTTCTGGCCATGCGCAAGGCCGGCGCCAAGACGCTGGGCCAGGACGAAGCCTCGTGCGTCGTCTACGGCATGCCGCGCTCTGCTTTCGAACTTGGCGCTGTGGAGAAGCAGGTTTCCCTGTCCCACATGGGCCAATCCATCCTCGATCTGGCCTCCGCGAGGCGATGAACCATGCCGCAAGCTAGCTCCATCTCCGTACTCGTGGTCGACGACCAGCTCACCATGCGGGCTCTGATCCGCAATGCGCTGCAGCAGATCGGCTTCAAGGACATCCGTGAGGCGCCGGACGGCGAGGAGGCTCTGAAGAACCTCCTGGCTAAGCCCGCCAACCTCGTCATCTCGGACTTCAACATGCCGAAGATGGACGGTCTGGCCCTGCTGCGCGCCGTGCGCTCGCACCCGCCGATCCGTCAGACCGCCTTCGTCATGCTGACGGGCCGCGCCGACCGCGAACTGGTCCAGCGCGCCGTGCAGTTCGGTGTCAACAACTACTGCGTCAAGCCCTTCACCGTGCAGGGCTTGAGGGAGAAGATCGAGCAAGTGTTCGGGCCGCTGACATGATGCAATTCTCCCATAACGACGACCCGGAACGGGCGATCAAGGTTCACGTGACCCAGGGCGAAAGCCATGTGACGGCCGACCCGCAGGTGGTGATGACCACCGTGCTGGGCTCGTGCATCGCCGCGTGCATCCGCGATCCCCAGGCCGGCGTGGGCGGCATGAACCACTTCCTGCTGCCGGACTCCGGCGATGGCCGCACCGGCGGTGACGCGGTGCGCTATGGCGCCTACGCCATGGAAGTGCTGATCAACGATCTGCTGAAGAAGGGCGCCCGCCGCGAGCGGATGGAAGCCAAGATCTTCGGCGGGGCCAAGCTGTTCGACGGCCTTTCGGACGTCGGCGCCAGCAACGCCGCCTTCGCCGAGCGCTTCCTGCGTGACGAAGGCATCCCGATCGTCTCGTCCAGCACCGGCGGGGTTTCGGCCCGTCGCGTCGAGTTCTGGCCGACCTCGGGTCGGGTGCGTCAGCGTCTGGTGGCCGTCGACAACGCGCCGCAGGACGTCCGTCGTCCCGCTCCGGCGCCGATGCCGGCCGCGGCCAGCAGCGGCGACGTGGATCTGTTCTAGGACCGATGGCCGCCCTTCCGCTCCAGACGCCGACGATCGCACCGACCGAGCACCTGCCGGTCGGGGAGCTGTCGCGTCGCCTGGCGGCGGAACTGGCCTCGGCCGCGGCCCTGTGCCGCGACTGCGAGCATCTGGCCGGCGACCTCGCCAGGGGCGGGGCCTCGCTGGAGAACCTCACGCGCCTGCAGTCGCTGGACGAGCTGAGCCAGCGCCTGCACGGCCTGTCCGAAGTGCTCGAGCGCATCGGCCAACACGCCAGCGGCGAGTGGAATGTCTCGATCGAGCCGCTGCTGAGCGGCCTGGGCCTGTCCGACATGGTCGTGCGCCTGCGCGCCGAGGAGCGCGTTGGCGAACGCGCCGACCCCGGCGAACTGGACTTCTTCTAGGCGCGCGATGGCCGACCCGCTCTTACCCTCGACGCGGATCAATCTCGAAAAGGCCACGGTGCTGGTCCTGGACGACAACGGGGCCTCGCTGGACATTTTGTCGCAGGTCGTCTCGGGCTTCGGCGTCAAGCAGCTGTTCCGCGCCGAGAGCGTCATGGACGCCCAGGCCTTGATCCGCACCAAGACCTTCGACCTGATCATCAGCGACGTTCAGATGCCCGTCACCGACGGCATCGAATTCATCGAATGGCTGCGGAAGGAAAGCGGAGAGAACAACCGCTACGTCCCCGTCATTCTCGTCACCGGCCACACCCGCACTTCGCAGATCTTCAAGCTGCGCGACGCGGGCTCGAACTATGTCGTGGCCAAGCCGATCACCCCCAAGGTCCTGCTGGAGCGCATCGTCTGGGTGGCCCGCGAAGAGCGGCAGTTCATCGAGTGCGACAGCTACATCGGGCCGGATCGGCGTTTCAAGCACGAGGGTCCGCCGCCGGGATCGGACGGACGGCGGAAAGATGATCTCCCGGCGGAGGTGGGCGAGGCGCAGGCGCCCAATATGTCGGATGACGAGATCGCCAACATGATGCGCCCAGCGAAGGTGCAGGTATGACCGTCCGCAAATTCCGTCCGCCCAATCGGCTGACCAACATGATCAAGGAGCGCGGCGGCATCCTGGCCAAGGACGCTATCGTCGCCGCCGAAGCCGGGGTCGAAACCCTGCGCGAGGCCTCGCTGGCCGCGCTGGACGAGACCATCGGCGAGATCGAGCGCCGATTTGGCAAGGGCGCCGAAAACCGCGAGAGCGAGTCGTTCGAGGCGCTCTATCTGCTCAGCTCACGGATCATCGACGTCGGCCAGTTCGTCTCCGACTCCGGGGTCGACAAGGCGGCGGTGTCGCTGTGCACCCTGGCCGACGGCCTGGCGGAAGCCGGGGTCTGGCGCTGGGACGCCATCGACGTCCACCTGAACGCCCTGCGCCTGCTGCGCACGATGGGCAATACGCTGCCCGCCGAGCAACGCGCGGCCATGCTGGAAGGTCTCTACCAGGTCAGCCATCACCGCAACGACGAGGCTTGATTTCAAAGCCTGTCTGGACTGTGACGAACCGTCGCCATGTGTCGGAAAGGCAACGGCGCTAAGAGTCTCGTGGGTTGTGTCTGCTTTGTGGCCTTGTCGGCCGTCATTCGCTTTGTTAGTGCTCTGATACCGGTGTCAAAAACGAGTGTCTGCTTCTGACACCGGTGGCAAAAATCAAGATCTAAGGCCGGGGGCGGCTTCGTGGGAAGGACGCGAAGTCGATACGAAGGCCAAAGGCGGCGGTGACGCCGTCTCGAAATGGTCTCATCGGGAGGAGGTTCTATGTCCAAGAATAACAAGGGGCGCGTGCGCGCCCTGCAATACGGCGTGTCCGGTAGCGCTCTGGCCCTGGCGATGGTTTTCGCTGGCGCGGCCTCGGCTCAGGAAGCGCCCGCTCCGGCTCAGGCCCCGGCTGAAGACTCGGCCGTCGAAGCCGTCGTCGTCACCGGTTTCCGCGCCTCGCTGGCCAACGCCCTCGACATCAAGCGTCGCGAAAACGACCTGGTCGACGTCATCAAGGCTCAGGACATCGCGGATTTCCCCGACCTGAACCTGGCTGAATCGCTGCAACGCGTGCCGGGCGTGTCGATCGACCGCGACGGCGGCGAAGGCCGCACCATCACCGTCCGGGGCCTTGGTCCCGACTTCACCGTCGTGCGCCTGAACGGCCTGGAAGCCCTGGCCACCACCGGCGGCAAGGACAGCTCGGGCGGCGCCAACCGCGGCCGCCAGTTCGACTTCTCGATCTTCGCTTCGGAGCTGTTCAACAGCGTCACCGTGCGCAAGTCGATCTCGGCGATGAACGAAGAAGGCTCGCTGGGCGCGATCGTCGACCTGCAGGCCGCGCGTCCGTTCGACTTCGGCAAGTTCGCCATGAGCGCCTCGGGCAAGATCGGCTGGAACGATCTCTCGCGTAAGAGCGACCCGCGTTACACCTTCCTGGTCAGCAACCGCTGGGACACCGGCATCGGTGAAGTCGGCGCCCTGCTGTCGGTCGCCTACGCCACGCGCGCCCAGCGCGAAGAAGGCTCCTCGACCGGCCGCTGGGAAAACCCGTCGGTCGCCGCCAACTCGGCCACGGCCTTCCCCTGCACCGGTCCGGCCTACAACCCGGTCAGCGGCCCGGCCCTGACCTGCGCGCAAATCGGCACGACCGTCGGCGGCACCACGCCGACCACCACGGCCGCCGCCGGCAGCGCCAACAACCTGTGGCACCCGCGCATCCCGCGCTACGGCCGCCTGGACTATGATCAAAAGCGCCTGGGCGTAACGGGTTCGCTGCAATGGCGTCCGACCCCGAACTCGACCCTGACGCTCGACGCGATGCTGGCCAAGTTCACCAACAACCGCGACGAAACCTATCTGGAAGTCATCTCGTTCAGCCGTTCGGGCGCCGGTGTGCCGCAGACGGACGTCGTGAACTTCACGGCCGACAGCAAGGGCAGCCTGATCAAGGGCACGTTCGACGACGTCGACGCCCGCGTCGAGTACCGCCACGACGAGCTGAAGACCGAGTTCAACCAGCTGGCCCTGACCTACGACACCAAGTTCGGCGAAGCCGGTCACTTCTCGATGACCTACGGCCAGTCGCGCTCGATCCAGAACAACCCGGTTCAGACCACGTTCTCGTTCGATCGCTACGACACCGACGGCTACAGCTACGACTACTCGGCCAACGACAAGCTGCCGAACTTCAACTACGGCTTCGATCCGACGAACCCGGCCAACTACGTCTACAGCCCGAGCAACGCGCTGGGTGATCCGTCGCTGCTGCGCATGCGTCCCAGCAAGGCGGTCAACACCTTCAAGACCTTCCGCGCCGACGTCGACTACGAGATCATCAACGGCTTCAAGCTGCGCTACGGCGGCGACTACAAGGAATACGGCTTCAATTCGTGGGAGCAGCGCCTCTACTCGCGTAACCTCGCGACGACGGGCACGACCTTCACCTCGGAAGCCGCCTTCGGCCTGCCGGCCGGCGTCAGCATCGCCGACGTCTCGCAAGTCATCTCGGGCTTCGGCCGCGGCCTGAACCTGCCGTCGGGCGTGCCGACCGCGTGGCTGGCCCCGGACCTGACCAAGCTGGAAGCCAAGCTCGGCTACAACTGCAACTGCATCAACGCCAACGGCGACTTCCGCCTGAGCGTTCTGAACCAGCTGGGCGCCCTGCGTCAGATCACCGAGAAGGACACCGCCTTCTACCTGCAAGGCGACTTCGACTACGACATCTTCAACATCCCGGTGCGCGGCAACTTCGGCGTGCGCTGGATCAAGACCGACCAGACGGCGACCGGCCACTACAACTCGGGCGCGGTCACCACGACCGTCGCCACGCCGTTCGGCAACATCTCGGAATCGGTCCCGACCGACGCCGTCCAGACCGTGTCGCGTGAGTACACCAACACGCTGCCGTCGCTGAACATGTCGGCCCAGCCGTTCGACAACTTCTACATCCGCTTCGCCGCCGCCAAGGCGATGACGCGTCCGCAGCTGCCGAACCTGACCCCGGGCTACACCTCGGTCAGTCAGTCGGCCCAGACGCTGACGCGCGGCAATCCCGACCTGAACCCGATGCTGTCCAACAACCTGGACCTCAGCTTCGAGTGGTATCCGGACAAGGAAACCCTGTTCTCGATCGGCTTCTTCCAGAAGGACATCAAGTCCTACATCCAGACGTCGGCCGTCACGATGCCGTACGCTGAAACGGAACTGCCGACCTCGCTGCTGACCAACGGCAACACGCCCGACACCCTGTTCACGGTGACGACGCAGATCAACACCCCGGGCGGCAAGCTGAAGGGCTTCGAAGTCTCGCTGCAGCGTCCGTTCTCGTTCCTGCCCGAGCCCTTCGACGGCTTCGGCGGCATCGTGAACTACACGCACGTCACCAGCGACATCCAGTACGTGATCCGCAACCCGACGTACGCCGGCACGCCGCGCGTTCAGACGTCTCCGGCCGTGCTGCTGACCCAGCCGCTGCTGAACCTGTCGCCCGACGCGTTCAACGCGACGCTGTATTACGAAAAGGGTCCGTTCAAGGCGCGTATCTCGGGCTCGTACCGCGACCCGTACCTGATCCAGGTCGCCCCGTCGGCGACCAACAACAACGACGTCCGGATCAAGGAAAAGACCTTCAACCTGGACACCCAGATCAGCTACAACTTCAAGAACTTCACCATCACCCTGGAAGGCATCAACCTGACCGACCAGGAAGACAGCAAGATCGACGACTCGACCCGCATGATCTCGGAAGAGTACGTGCACTACGGCCGTCAGTACTATCTGGGCGTGAAGTGGAAGTTCTAAGCTTCCACGGACACCAGGCCTAAAAGGAAGGGCGCTGACCGCGAGGTCAGCGCTCTTTTCTTTGATCTCAAACAATCCCGTCATCCCGCACTTTATGCGCGGGACCCATCGTTCAGCTTCCGCGTGAGCGTCTAGGTCGCACTGCACCTGCGACGGACAAATGGGTCCCGCGAACAAGTCGCGGGATGACGAGAATTTTTAGGACGCGACCCCGTCGATCCAGGTCGTCCGCACCGACAGATCCTCATCCAGCAGGCAGAAGTCCGCCGCATAGCCCGGCGCGATCCGGCCGCGCTGGCCGTCCAGGCCCAGGAAGGCCGCCGGCGCCGCCGAGGCCATCATCACCGCGTCGGCCAGCGGCAGGTCCAGCATCGAGACGGCGTTGCGCACCGCGCCGGCCATGTCGAGGTCCGAGCCGGCCAGGGTGCCGTGATCGTCGACGCAGACGCCGTCGCGCACGATGATCTCGCGGCCCTGAAGGACGAAGCGCTTGTCGGTCATGCCCACGGTCGGCATGGCGTCGGTGACCAGCATGAACCGGTCCAGCGGCCGGGTGCGGAGGGCGATCCGCAAGGTCGCCGGATCCACGTGGCGGCCGTCGACGATCAGGCCCGCCCAGGCGGTCTGGCTTTCCAGCGCCGCGCCCACCGCGCCCGGCTCGCGGCTGGTCAGCGGCGACATGGCGTTGAACAGGTGCGTAAAGCCGGTCAGGCCATGGGCCAGCGCCTGGCGCATGGTCTTGTAGAGCGCGTTGGTATGGCCGGCGGCCACATGCACCCCGGCGTCGGCCAGGCGCTGGATCATGTCCGGCGTGGTGCGCTCGGGGGCCAGGGTCACCAGCGTCTTGCCGACCTTCAGCGAGCTCAGCAGCGCCAGCGCCTCGTCGTCGATGACGCGGAACTTGTCGGCGTCGTGGATGCCCTTGCGCTTGGGATTGAGGAACGGGCCCTCGATGTGGACGCCCAGCACGCCGGGCACGCCCTGCGCGATGGCGGCCTCGGTGGCGCGCATGGCTGCGTCGACGACCGAAAGATCGTCGCTGATCAGGGTCGGCAGGAAGCCGGTGGTGCCATACGTCCTGTGGGCCGCGCCGATCGCGGCGATGGTCTCGGGCGTCGGCGAGTCGTTGAACAGCACCCCGCCGCCGCCATTGACCTGGGTGTCGATATAGCCGGGGACCAGCAGGCCGCCCGCCATGTCATGGACCTGTGCTTCGGCCGGAACCGCGCCGGCGTCGACGACGCCCGCGATCTTGCCGTTCTCGACCAGGACAGCCCTGCCTTCGACGACGCCGGCCTCCGTCAGGACGCGGCCATTTACAAGTGCAGCCTGCATCAGACGGTTTCAGTGACCTTGTTGAGGTGGGGCGGGCTGTCGGGATCGTAGCCGCGCGCGACCGAAAGCGCATTGGCCATTCGGTAGAAGCTCTGGATCATCAGGATCGGCTCCAGCACGGGGTGGCTGGCCAGGGTCGGCAACGTCCCTTTGGCGGTCTCGCCGGTTCCGGCCAGCAGCACGTCGGCGCCGCGCTCGCGCAGGCCCTGGGCCATGTCGTCGACGCTGGGGCGGCTCTCGTCGTTCTGGGCGAAAACGAGGGCCGGGAAGCCGTCCTTCACCAACGCCATCGGGCCGTGCAGCACCTCGGCGGCGCTGAAGGCCTCGGCGTGCAGGCCGCAGGTTTCCTTGAACTTCAAGGCGGCCTCGAGGGCGACCGCGAAGCCGACGCCGCGGCCCAGGACGTAGAGGTTGCGCGCCAGCTTCAGGCGCTCGACGGCCGGTGTCCAGTCCAGGCTCCAGGCTTCGGCCAGGGCGGTCGGCAGGGTGGCCAGGGCCTGGGTCAGCGCCTCGTCCTCGGTCCAGGCGGCGATCAGCTGGGTGATGGCCACCAGGGCGGCGATGTAGGACTTGGTGGCGGCGACCGACACTTCGGGGCCGGCGTGCAGCGGAATGACCTCGTCGGCCAATTCAGCCAGGGGCGAGTCGACCACGTTGACCAGCGCCACGGCATAGGCGCCGGCGGCCTTGGCCGCCTTCACCGCCGCCAGCAGGTCGGGGCTCTTGCCCGACTGCGAGATGGCCAGAACCAGCGCGCCTTCCAGGTTGGGCGAGGCGTCGTAGACCGAGCTGACCGATAGGCCGGCCGACGAGGTCAGCACCCCGGCCTTGGTCTCGATCAGGTAGCGGGCGAAGGTGGCGGCGTGGTCGCTGCTGCCGCGGGCGCAGGTGACGACGACGCGCGGCGGGTTGGCGCGCAGGCGCTCGGCCAGGGCCTGGATCTTGCGGGCGTTGGCGGCCAGCTGGGTCGCAGCGACGGCCGAGGCCTGGCCCGCCTCCAGGAACATCTTCGTGGATTCAGGCGACAGCCGCGATTGCGCGGGGGACTCGGGACGGGTCATGACGGTCGCCTCCAAAATATACTCCTTCAGACTCAGGCCGGCCCGCTCAGGAGAGCGAGTTCAGTTCCGCGACGAAGTCGTACGCATCGCCGCGATAGTAGGATTGTGTGACTTCCACTGCCCGGCCGTCGCGCAGGAAGCCGCGCCGCTCGATCAGCAGGCCGGCGTCCTTCACCGGAACGCCCAGCAGGTCGGCCTGTTCGGCCTGGAACAGCACCGCGCGCAGGCGCTGCAGGGCCCGCACCGGGCGGTGGCCGGTGGCTTCCAAGGCCTCGTACAGCGAGACGCCGACCACCTCGGTGGAGGGCAGGGCGAAGGCGGCGACGGTGGTGTACTCCACGGCCATCGGCGCGCCATCGGCATAGCGGATACGGGCGAAGCGATAGACCGGCGTGCCGGGCGACAGGCCCAGGGTCAGGGACTCCTCCGGAGTCACCTGGCCCTCGGCGCGGCTGATCCATTCGCTGCGCGGGATGCGCCCGCGCGAGATCATATCCTCGGTGAAGGAGGAGAGCTTGGAGAAGCTCTTCTCCACCCGCGCGGCGACAAAGGTGCCCGCGCCCTGGCGGCGCGTCAGCAGGCCTTCGCTGACCAGGCCATCCAGCGCCTTGCGGACGGTGATCCGCGAGATGCTGAATTCTTCGGCAAGATCACGCTCGGCGGGCAAGGCGTCGTCGGGCGACAGCACCTTCTTCTGGATGGCTTCGCGCAGGGCGCGCTGCAGCTGCCTGTAGAGCGGTGCGTGGTCGGCGGTGTCGAGCCGACCGATCCGTTCAGCAAACGTCATTCACAGCCCTCCCCCGACAGTAGCCGCGCAAATCGACGGCGCCCCTTTACCGGTTCTCGATAGCATATGACCATTTTCATACCAATAAGAACGTGGTCTGCAATTGGTTTCTTTTTGGCCTTGTCATCCGCAAAATTTCCGTCACAGTTCTCTCCCGAGGCCTGAGAAGTACCACTTTCTGCGGAACCTCCCGGAAAATTGGTATCATATTGGGCTTTGGGGTTCGGCTCCGGTCCAGTAGGCCCGGCAAAAATGGGGAGAAGCCGAGTTATGAAGTATTTCCACAAATCCGTCCTGGCTGCGTCCGCCAGCGCTCTGGCCGTCATGGCCGCGGCGCCCGCCTTCGCACAAGACAACAGCACCGTGGATGAGGTGGTCGTCACCGGCATCCGCGCCTCGCTGCTGCAATCCATCGAATCCAAGCGCCGCGCCGACGCCATCGTCGACGTCGTCACCGCCGAGGACGTGGGCAAGTTTCCGAGCAGCAACGTCGCTGAAGCCCTGACCATCGTTCCCGGCGTCACGGTCGACCGCGCTTTCGGTCAAGGCGAAAAGGTCAGCATCCTGGGCACCGACCCGGCGCTGAACCGCACGCTGCTGAACGGCCAGACCGTCGCCTCCGCCGACTGGTTCATCCTGGATTCTCCGGGCCGCACGTTCAACTACGCCCTGCTGGCCCCGCAGATCGTCGGCAAGGTCGAGGTCTTCAAGTCGCCCGAAGCGCGCATCGACGAAGGCAGCATCGGCGGCACCGTCATCGTCAACACCCGCAAGCCGCTGGACCTGAAGGCTGGTCTGGTCGCCGGCGCGGTGAGCTATCTCTACACCGACCGCTCCAAGAAGGGCGATGCTCAAGGCTCGCTGCTGCTGAGCTGGAAGAACGACGCCCAGACCTTCGGCGCCAGCTTCTCGGTGCAGCGCGCCAAGGACCAGCTGCGTCGTGACGGTGTCGAAAGCTACGGCACCATGGCGGCCAACCAGTGGGCCGGCGGCAATCCGGACAACCCGGTCGACTCGCGGACCCGCGGCTGCACCGGCTCGTGCGCCACGACCCTGACCTCGAACCTGACGGCCCGCAGCCCGAACGCGTTCGGCGCCTCGTACTTCGAGCAGGACCGCACCCGCACCACCTACACCACGGCCCTGCAGTGGAAGCCGACCGACGCCCTGTCGTTCGACTTCAACTGGATGAAGATCAAGGCCGACTACGACAACACCAACCAGTCGATGTACGCCTTCCAGGGCAACACCTGGAACAGCCTGGGCGCCCTGACGGGCCTGACGGTCAACAACGGCGTCGTCACCAAGGCCTCGTTCAACAACGCCCTCAGCGTGCTGGACGTGCAGTACCGCGAAGCCCAGCTGAACTCCGACACCTACCACCTGAAGGGTGGCTACAAGGGCGACGGCTGGGACCTGAACGGCGAAGTCGGCAAGTCGACCGCCGACGGCGGCACCAAGCGTCAGGTCTTCCTCGAGTTCCTGAACTGGGCCAACTACACCGTCGACCTGTCGGGCGCGCCCAAGAGCCCGGGCAGCCTGACCTACACCACCAACGTGATGGGCAACCCGTCGGCCTTCGCGACCGATCCGGGCTGGAGCGGCAACCTGGTCAGCAAGCCGACCAGCGACGAAGAGAAGTACGCCCAGATCGACCTGGGCAAGGACTTCGACGGCGTCATCCAGCGCGTCCAGGTCGGCTACAAGCGTCGTGAGCACCAGACCGGCCAGCAGTATTCGGGCATCGCCATCACCGGCGTCGCCGCGCCGGCCTCGCTGTTCAACCCGTCGACCGTGCCCAGCAACTACCTGAAGGGCTTCGACGGCGTCGGCACGCAGATGCAGACCCGCTTCCGCATCGACGGCCAATCGATGGTCTCGTACGTCGACAGCGGCAAGTGGCTGGCTCCGGGCGCTTCCATGCCCAAGCCGTCGATCTTCGCCGCCGCCGAGTTCACGGCCGGCAACTGGAACATCCAGGAAAACATCGACGCGCTGTACGCCCAGGCCAACTTCAAGGCCGACAACGTCCGCGGTAACTTCGGCGTCCGCTACGTGAAGACCTCGGTCGACAGCGCCGGTTACGTCTGCAAGCCCGGCGCGGCCTGCAACGCCGCCGCCGACTGGACCTGGCAGGTGACGAAGAAGAGCTACGACAACGTCCTGCCCAGCGTGAACATCATCGTCGACGCGCGCGACGACCTGGTGCTGCGCTTCGCGGCGGCGCAAGTCATCGCCCGCCCGAACTATGCCGACATGACCAACTACTTCTGGCTGTCGGACGGCATCCTGACCGGCGGCGGCGGCAACCCGAACCTGGAACCCTACAAGTCGAGCAACCTGAACGCCTCGGCCGAGTGGTACTTCCAGCCGCAAGCGATCCTGTCGGCCGAAGTGTTCTACAAGGACATCTCGAACTACATCCTGACGCGCACGCAGCCGGAATCGTACTTCAACCAGTCGCAGAACAAGGTCACGACCTATCAGATCAGCCGTCCGTTCAACGCGGGCTCGGCTGAAGTGAAGGGCCTGGCGGTCGCCTACCAGCAGAACTTCGCCTACGGCTTTGGCCTGCTGGCCAACTACACCTACGCCGACGCCAAGGGCCAGAACAACGCGCCGTTGCCGTACAGCTCGAAGAACCAGGTCAATGTCAGCCCCTTCTATGAGAACGGTCCGTTCTCGGCCCGGGCGACCTTCACCTGGCGTTCGAAGTACTTCACGGGCGTCGATCGCGGCGACGACATGTTCGTCAAGGCGGCCAAGAGCCTGGACGCGACGATCGGCTACGCGGTGAACAAGAACATCACCATGTCGGTCTCGGGCCAGAACCTGCTCGACAGCGAATACTACTCGTACGCCAACACCACGGCTCTTGCGCGCGGTGTCTACCGCACGGGCCGCAAGCTGCAGGCCACGCTGAACGTCAGCTTCTAAGTCGATGTTCGGCGGCGGAGGCCTCCCCTGGGGCCTCCGCCAGCCGCAGCGCATTGATTGAACCCCTCCTGACTGCAAGCATGGAGCTGGGGCGGGGCGGCTTTGCTGTCCCGCCCGCTTTTTGCCGTCTAATTCCCTGCGAGGCCGCGTGACCAAGACCCCGCTGCGCACCATCGCCGTTTCGGCGTTCGCTCTTGCCACCGTGCTCGCGACGAGCGCCCTGGCCGACACCGCCGGACTGACCCTTACCCCCGCGCCGGCCAAGGCGGTCCGCGCCGAAGGGGCGTTCAAGCTTTCCGCCGCCACCCGCATCCACGTCGCCAAGGGCGATCTCGAGGCCAAGGGTGTCGCGCTGCAACTCGCCGACCTCATCCAGCGCTCGCGCGGCTTCAAGCCGATCGTGGTCGAGGGCGTGGCGACCGCCGACGCCATCGTCCTGACCCGTGAAGGGCCGGCGGGCGAGGCCTACAAGCTCGATATCTCGCCTACGATCGTGACCATCGCCGCCGCCAAGCGCGCGGGCCTGTTCTACGGCGCCATGTCGCTGTGGCAGCTGGCGACGCCGGACGCCGCCAAGGGGCCGGTCGCCGTGCCCGCCGCCGCGATCGAGGACGCCCCGCGTTTCGCCTGGCGCGGCCTGATGGTCGACAGCGCCCGCCACTACCAGTCGCTGGACACGCTGAAGGCGGTCATCGACGCCATGGCGGCCCACAAGCTCAACACCTTTCACTGGCACCTGGTCGACGACCAGGGCTGGCGGCTGGAGATCAAGAAGTATCCGAAGCTGACGCAGGTCGGCGCCTGGCGCTCCGACCCGGGCGCGGCCCGCAATTACCCGAAGTACGGCGGCTTCTATACCCAGGACCAGGCCCGCGAGCTTGTCGCCTACGCCGCCGCCCGCAACATCACCGTGGTGCCGGAGATCGAGACGCCGGGCCACGCCCTGGCGCCGATCGTGGCCTATCCGCAACTGGGCTCCGCCGCGCCGGACGCCTCGCACATGGGTGATTGGGGTGTCTTCCCCTGGCTCTACAACACCGACGACGCGACCTTCGCCTTCCTCGACGACGTGCTGCAGGAGGTGATGGACATCTTCCCGTCGACCTTCATCCACGTCGGCGGCGACGAGGCGGTCAAGGATCAGTGGAAGGCCAATCCCAAGATCCAGGCCAAGATCAAGGAACTGGGCCTGAAGGACGAGCACGAGCTGCAGAGCTGGTTCATCCAGCGCGTCGGCAAGAGCCTGGACAAGCGCGGCCGCCGCCTGATCGGCTGGGACGAGATCCTGGAAGGCGGCCTGGCGCCCAACGCCACGGTCATGTCGTGGCGCGGCATCGACGGCGCCATCGCCGCCGCCAAACAGGGCCACGACACGGTGCTGTCGCCGCATCCGACGCTGTATCTCGACAATCGCCAAAGCACCTCGCCCGAGGAGCCGACCGGCCGCAGCAAGGTGGTCAGCCTGAAGGACGTCTACGCCTTCGACCCCGCCCCGGCCCAGCTGACCCCTGACGAGCGCAAGCACATCCTGGGCGTCCAGGCCAATGTCTGGACCGAGCACATGCAGACCGATGCACGCATGACGCAGATGGCCTTTCCGCGCGCCGTGGCCCTGGCCGAGCGTGGCTGGTCATCGGAAGCCGATGCGAACTGGGACGACTTCGCCCGCCGCATGCCGGCCGAGATGGCCCGCCTGAAGATCCTGGGCGTCACCGCCAACACCGTGCCGTTCGAACCGCAAGGCGCGCCGTCGGAAGGAGAGGGCGGCAAGACCGCTCTGGCGCTGTCGACCGGCCTGGGCGTCGGCGAGATCCGCTACACCATCGACGGCAAGACCCCGACGGCGGCCTCGCCTGCCTATGCCGGTCCGCTGGACCTGGCCAAGGGCGCGACGGTGAAAGCCCAGACCTTCGTCGACGGCCAGCCGCTCGGTCGCGAGCGGTCCTGGACCAACACGCCGGCCCTGCTCGACACCCGCACCGCCGGCCAGCTGAAGATGTGCACCGACAAGGTGGGCATCACCATGATCGACGACGCCCCGGCCGCGCTCGACAAGCGTCCGATGATGATGGTCGACATCTTCAACCCGTGCTGGATCTGGGAAGGCGCCAAGCTGGACAAGGGCGCGCTGCTGACGGCGCGCATCACCCAGATCCCGTTCAACTTCCAGGTCGGCAAGGATCGCGACGGCATCAAGCTGCGCCCGCCGGCCACGCCGGGCGGTGAGCTGGAAGTGCGTCTCGGCTGCACGGGCGAGCGCATCGCCGCCATCCCGCTGGGCGACAGCGCCAGGAACCCCGGCCTGTCCACGGTGACGGCGCGCCTGCCCGCCCGCGCGGTGAGCGCCGATCTCTGCCTGACCTTCACGTCCAAGACCCTCGATCCCTTCTGGGTGATCGAGCGCGTGACGCTTAAGCCTACGAACTAGTTCTCCGAAGAAGAGTAGCGCCCGTGTCCAACCTCGTACTCTCCGCGCCGCTGAAAGGCTGGATCGCGCCGCTCGACGAGACCCCCGACGCCGTGTTCGCCGAGCGCATGCTGGGCGACGGCCTGGCCATCGATCCGCTGGACTCGACGCTGCACGCGCCGTGCGACGCGGTGGTCACCACCGTCCACCGCGCCCGCCACGCCGTGACCCTGCGCGCGGCCAATGGGGCCGAGATCCTGATGCACGTCGGTCTGGAGACCGTGGCCCTGAACGGCGAGGGCTTCAGTGTCTTCGTCAAGGAAGGTCAGAGCGTGAAGGCCGGCGACAAGCTGCTGGGCTTCGACATCGACCTGCTGGCCCAGCGCGCCCGCAGCCTGATCACCCCGGTGGTGATCACCAATCTGGACGCCTTCGAGATCGTCCGCCGTGACCAGGATCGCGAGCTCTCGGTCGGCGACTTCCTGATGGAGCTGGCGCCGCTGGGCGGTTCGGCCGCCGCCAGCCTGGTGACCGGCGGCGAGGTGGCGCGCGAGGTCATTGTTCCCCTGGTCCACGGCATCCACGCCCGTCCCGCCGCCCGCATCGCCGAGACGGCCCGCAAGTTCGTGGCCGAGGTGGCGCTGGTGGCCGTCAACCGCCGCGCCAGCGCCAAGAGCCCGGTCGGGGTGATGTCGCTGGCCATCCGCCACGGCGACACCATCCAGGTCGTGGCCTCCGGCATGGACGCCGAGGCGGCGATCCAGGCGGTGGCCGATCTGATCGACAGCGGCATGGGCGAGGGCGGTCCAGTTGCCGCGCACGCTCCGACGCCTGCCGCCGTGACGCCTGAACCGACCGGCCCTGCCGAGCTGCCGCGTGACGGCGTGCTGAAGGGCGTTCTGGCCGCGCCGGGGCTGGCGATCGGCAAGGCCGTGCGCCTGGCCGCCGCCGACATCATCGTGCGCGAGGCGGGCGAGGGGACCGCCCACGAGGAGGCGGCGCTCGCCGCCGCCCTCGACACGGTCCGCGCCCGCATCGAGAAGAACGCCGCCAAGGGCGACAAGGCTCGCAAGGCCATCCTCGGCGCCCACCTAGCCTTCCTGGAAGACCCCGAACTGGCCGCCGGCGCCCGCCGCCTGATCGTGGAAGGCAAGAGCGCCGGCTATGCCTGGCGCAAGGCCGTCGGCGGCTATGTCGAGGCCCTGCGCGGCCTGGGCGACCGCCGCCTGGCCGAGCGCGTCGACGACTTGGTCGATCTCGAGCGCCAGGTGCTGCGCGCGCTGGCCGGCGAGGAGGACGAAGGCGCGATCCTGCCGCCCGGCTCGATCCTGCTGGCCGACGAACTGCTGCCTTCGCAGCTGATGGGCGTCGATCCCGCCGCCGTGGCGGGCTTCGTCACCGCGCGCGGTGGGCCGACCTCGCACGTGGCGATCCTGGCGGCCGCCATGGGCATTCCCGCGATGGTCGCCGTCGGCGGCGCGCTGCTGAAGGTCAAGGACGGCGCGACGCTGATCCTGGACGCCGACAGCGGCGTGCTGCGCGTGGCGCCGGACGCCCCGGCCCTGGAAGCGGCCCAGACGGCTCTCGCCCAGCGCCAGGAGCGCAAGGCCGCCGCCAAGGCCGCCGCCCACGAGGCGTGCGTGACCCAGGACGGCGTCCGCATCGAGGTGTTCGCCAACACCGGCTCGCTTAACGACGCCCTGGCCGCCGTGGCCAATGGCGCGGAAGGTTCGGGCCTGTTGCGCACCGAGTTCCTGTTCCTGGACCGCGAGACCCCGCCGGACGAGGACGAGCAGGCCCGCCAGTACCAGGCCATCGCCTCGGCCCTGGACGGCAAGCCGCTGATCATCCGTACGCTGGACGTCGGCGGCGACAAGGCCGCGCCCTACCTGCCGATCCCGGCCGAGGACAACCCGGCGCTCGGCCTGCGCGGCGTCCGCGTCAGCCTGTGGCGGCCGCACCTGCTGAAGACCCAGCTGCGCGCCATCCTGCGGGTCAAGCCGCTGGGCCAGTGCAAGATCATGGTCCCGATGATCGCCAGCCTGGACGAGCTGCGCGCCGTCCGCGCCGTGCTGGACGAGGCCAAGCGCGAGATGGGGATCGTCGAGCGCGTCGAACTGGGCGTGATGATCGAGACGCCCGCTGCCGCCGTCACCGCCGACCTGATCGCCGCCGAGGCGGACTTCCTGTCGGTCGGCACCAACGACCTGACCCAGTACGTGCTGGCCATGGATCGCGGTAACCCCGAACTGGCCGCTCGCATCGACGCCCTGCACCCGGCGGTGCTGCGGATGATCGACCAGACCTGCAAGGGCGCGGCCAAGCACCATCGCTGGGTCGGCGTCTGCGGGGGCCTCGCCTCCGACGTCGCCGCCACGCCGATCCTGCTGGGTCTGGGCGTCACCGAGCTGTCGACCACGGCGTCCATCGCGCCCGAGGTAAAGGCCCGGGTCCGTAGCCTTAGCCTCGATTCCTGCCGTACGCTCGCGGCCCAGGCCCTGGACCAGACCTCGCCCGAGGCGGTCCGCGCCCTCGTGAAATCCTTCGGAGCCTAAAAGTCGATGAAGTCTCCGCTCGAGATCCTCCAGCCCCTGGGCCGGGCCCTGATGCTGCCGATCGCGGTGCTGCCGGTGGCGGGCCTGCTGCTGCGCCTGGGCCAGCCCGACCTGCTGAACATCGGCTTCATGGCCGCCGCCGGCGATGCGATCTTCTCCAACCTGGGCCTGCTCTTCGCCATCGGCGTCGCCGTGGGCCTGGCCAAGGAGAACAACGGCGCGGCGGGGCTGGCCGGTGTCGTCTGCTTCCTGATCGCCACCGAAGGCGCCAAGACCCTGCTGCACGTCCCGGCGGACGTGACGGCGAACCTGGTCAAGGAACATGCTGACCTGGCGGGCGCGGCCTACAAGGCCAAGGCGCTGGCCAAGCTGAGCGCGCCGATCGGCATCATCTCGGGCGTGATCGGCGGGCTGTTCTACAACCGCTTCTCGACCTTCAAGCTGCCGGAATACCTGGCCTTCTTCAGCGGTCGGCGCTTCGTGCCGATGATCGCGGGCCTGGCTGGTCTGCTGATGGCCGCCCTGATCGGCCTGGGCTACGACGGCATCAACGGCGCGGTCGACGGCGCCAGCCGGGCCATCGTCGGCTCGGGCGAGATCGGCCTCTTGGTCTTCGGCTTCCTGAACCGGATCCTGATCGTCACCGGCCTGCACCACGTGCTGAACAACATCGCCTGGTTCGTGGTCGGCGATTACCACGGCGCCACGGGGGATCTCCGCCGCTTCTTCGCCGACGACCCCAGCGCCGGGGCGTTCATGAGCGGCTTCTTCCCGGTCATGATGTTCGGCCTGCCCGCCGCCTGCCTGGCCATGTACCACACCGCCCTCCCTGCGAAGAAAAAGGCCGTCGGCGGCATGCTGTTCTCGCTGGCCCTGACCTCGTTCCTGACCGGCGTGACCGAGCCGATCGAGTTCAGTTTCATGTTCCTGGCCCCGGCCCTCTACGCCATGCACGCGGTGCTGACGGGCGCGGCCATGGCGCTGATGAACCTGTTGAACGTCAAGCTGGGCTTCACCTTCTCGGCGGGCCTGTTCGACTACGTGCTGAACTTCGGCAAGGCGACCCATCCCTGGCTGCTGGTCCCGGTGGGCCTGGTCTATGGCGCGCTCTACTACGCCGTCTTCCGCTTCGCGATCACCCGCTTCAACCTCAAGACCCCCGGTCGCGAGGACGAAGAGACCGTCGCCGTCGAGACCGTTTCCACGGGCGGTGGTCGCGGCGCGGACTTCGTGGCGGCTCTCGGCGGCGCGGCCAACCTGACCACCGTCGACGCCTGCACCACCCGCCTGCGCCTGATCGTCGTCGACCAGGGCGCGGTCAACGAGCCGGCCCTGAAGGCCCTGGGCGCGCGCGGCGTCGTGCGGCCTTCGGACAAGGCGCTGCAGGTCGTGCTGGGCCCGATCGCCGACGGCGTCGCTGGCGAAATCCGCGCCGCCATGGGGGCTCCGGCGCCTGTGAAGGCCGTTACGGCCGCCAAGGCCGCGCCCTCGGTGCTGCCGACCATCGACGACGACCGCAAGGCCGAGAAGGTGCTGAGCGCGCTCGGCGGCGCAGCGAACCTCAAGAGCGTTGGCACCTGCTCCAGCCGCCTGCGCGTGGTCGTCGCCGACCAGGGCGCGGTCAGCGAGCCGGCGCTGAAGGCCCTGGGTGCGCGCGGCGTCGTCCGGGTCGGCGACCAGGTCGTCCACGTCGTGCTGGGTCCCGACGCCGAGCGCGTCGGCGAAGCGGTGCGCTGCCAGCTGCCCTAGAAGAGGTGCGCCTTGAAGAAGGCCGCCGAGCGGGCGTTGGCCGTCGCAGCGTCGGCCGCGTCATAGTGATCCCCGCCGGGCCGCGCGAAGGCGTGGTTGCGGCCGGGATAGGTGTGGATCTGGATGCGCGGATGGCCGTCCAGCGCCGCGTGGATCTTCGCCTGGGCGTCCTGGCCGATATATTCGTCGTCGCCGGCCAGGTGCATCAGCAGCGGTTTGCGGATCTTGGCGCCCTCGGCCACGTAGTTGTCGGCGCCGCCGGGGTAGTAGGCCACGCCGACATCGGCGTCGCTGGCCGCCATGGCCCGGAAGGTCATCAGTCCCCCCAGGCAGTAGCCGGTCACCCCGACCTTGCTGCTTGCGCCGTCCAGCGTCCGCGCGGCCTTGATCGTGGCGACCACGTCCTCGACGCCCTTGTCGAAGTCGAAGCGGTTGTAGAAGCCGAACGCCTTCTCCCAGTTCTCCGGCGTGGCCTCGGACATCGACAGGCCCGGCTCGAAGCGCCAGAACAGGTCTGGGGCGACGACGATATAGCCCTGGGCGGCCAGCTCGCCGGCGATCTGCTGGATGCCGTCATTGACCCCGAAGATCTCCTGGATGAGGACGATGGCCGGCGCGGGCTCTGCGCTGGGACGCACGACAAGCGCCTGGAAGTCGCCGTCGGGGACGGTGATGGTCAGGTATTCGGACACGGTCGCGCTCCTGCGGCGGATCGGGGGAGACCGCGAGTTTCGACCGAGGCGCGCGCGCGTGCTTGAACGATCCTGTCGGGCGCGGTCCGATCCGAACGTGAAGCGCTAGGCGGTGAGGTCGCGGATCTTGGCGATGATCTGCTCGGGCGAGAACGGCTTCATCAGGTAGCCGTTGGCGCCGGCCTGCATGGCCATGACGATGCGGTCCAGGCGGCCTTCGCCGGTCAGCATCAGGATTGGAGCTTGAGCGCATGCGTCGATGGACCGCAGGGTGCGGACCAGCTCGATACCGTCGGTGGTGGGCAGGCGCACGTCGATGACGAACAGGCTGGGAACCTGCATCCGCGCCTTGCCCAGCATCCCCTCGCCGGTCTCGAACAGTTCGACCGTAAACCCTTGTGGCGCAAGGGCCGCCTGCAGGAAGGCCAGCACCAGAGGATCGTCGTCGACGACGTAGATCGAGGGCGCGACGGCGATTGGCGGCATCGGTCCATCCTGGCTTCGACGACTCCGGATCGTCAGCGCCAGCCTTGCCGCGCCGCGCGGCGGGATCAAGAGGCTAAAAGTTGCAGGGAACGTGGATAACCCGCCATTCACGCTTTTGGCGCACGGATAGATGTCCAACCCGCCCCCGGGGCGCAAAGAAAGTCCGTGATGGCCGCCGAGACCGCAGACGACGTCGCAGACCTGCGCGCGCGCCTCGATCGCATGACCCGTCTGGCGGCCGCCCAGGCGGCCCTGGCCGAAGCGGGCCTCGACCTTGACGCCTTCATGCAGGCGATCGTCGAGCATCTGGCCGACCTGACCGGGGCCAAGGGCGCGATCGTCGAACTGGTCGACGGCGGGGACCTCGTCTACCGCGCCGCCACCGACAAGAGCCTGATCGGCATGCGCCTGAAGCAGGACGGCAGTTTCTCGGGCCTGTGCGTGGCCTCCGCCGAGGTGCTGATCTGCGCCGACGCCCTGACCGACGACCGCGTCGACCGCGCCGCCTGCGTCAAGGTGGGGGTGGGCTCGATGGTCTGCGCGCCGCTGATGCACCAGGCCGAGGCGCTGGGCGTGCTGAAGGTGTTCTCCGAGCACAAGAGCGCCTTCGACGACGAGGACATCGACATCCTGCGGGTGCTGGCCTCGATGCTGGGCGCGCAGATGTCGCGCCAGCTGGCCTTCGAGCAGCACCAGGCGCTGCTGACCGAGAAGACCGAGCAGGAAGAGCTGTTCGAGACCGCCTTCCACGACGCCCCGATCGGCATGGGGATGGGCGATCTGACGGGCCGCATCGTCAAGATCAACAGCGTCTTCTGCGACATCATCGGCTACACGGCGCAGGAGGCGCGGGCGCTGGATTTCCGGGCGCTCACCCACCCCGACGACATCGACTCGGGCCTCAGCTACATGAGCCGCCTCTTGAGCGGCGAGATCCGCAGCCACCAGACCGAAAAGCGCTACATCCGAAAGGACGGCGCGGTGATCTGGGTGCGGCTGTCGGTGTCGCTGGCGCGCGGCGAGGACGGCGCGCCCAAACACTTCATCGGCCAGATCCAGGACCTGACCGACCAGCGGGCGATCGAGAACCGCTACCGGCTGATGGCCGAGAACGCGACCGACATCATCGTCTCCAGCGACATGCAGGGGCGGGCGACCTTCGTCTCGCCGGCCTGCCAGACGGTCACCGGCTATTCGCCCGAGGATATCGTCGGGCGCTCGTCGCTGCCGATCACCCATCCCGACGACATGGCCCTGGTCCGTGACGCCTTCGGTCGCCTGCTGGCCGGCCAGCGGGTCGACCGGGTGCGCTGGCGCGTGAAGCACAAGCTCTCGGGCGACTGGATCTGGCTGGAGAGCAATCCCGTCCTGATCCGTGAGGCGACGGGCCAGGCGACCGGCTATCTGGACGTGCTGCGCGACGTCACCGCCCAGAAGCAGCAGGAAGACGCCCTGGCCCAGGCCCGCCTGGACGCCGAGGCCGCCAGCCGCTCCAAGGCCGATTTCCTGGCCAACATGTCCCACGAGCTGCGCACGCCGCTCAACAGCATCATCGGCTTCACGCGCCTGCTGACCGAGAGCCGCGACCTCTCGGCCGAGGACCAGCGGCGGGTGGCGCTGGCGCACGGCGCCGGCCAGGCGCTGCATGCGGTGATCGACAACGTCCTCGATTTCTCCAAGCTGGAGGCTGCGGCCCTGGAGCTGCACAGGGCCCCGTTCGACCCGGCCGCCCTGCTGCGCGAGACCGTGGCCATGCTGGAGCCGCAGGCCGCCGCCAAAGACCTGCGCCTGAAGACCATGATCGACGCAGACGCACCGGCCCGCGTGCTCGGCGACGCCGGCCGCGTACGCCAGGTGCTGCTGAACCTGCTGTCCAACGCCGTGAAGTTCACCGCCAAGGGCGGCGTCACCGCCAGCCTGACCTGCGTGACCCTGGACCCGGACGCCCCGCGCCTGCGCATCGAGATCGCCGACACCGGCTCGGGCATTTCCGAGGGCAAGCGAGTCGGCCTGTTCAACCGCTTCGTCCAGGTCGGTTCGGTATCGGACCACTATGGCGGCACGGGCCTGGGCCTGGCCATCTCGCGCCAGCTGATCGGTCTGATGGGCGGCGAGATCGGGGTCGAGAGCACGGTCGGCCGCGGCTCCACCTTCTGGTTCGAGGTCGCCCTCCCGACGGCCGCCAACGCCGATGCCGGACCCACCGCGGAGGTGCAGCCGCTGCGCCTGGCCGGCCGCCGCATCCTGGTGGTCGACGACGTCGAGCTGAACCGCGAACTGATGCTGGCCCTCCTGGCCCGCTATGGCTGCGAGGTCGCCCTGGCCGAAGACGGCGCCCAGGCGATCGACGTCCTGAAGACCGGCGCGTTCGAGCTCGTGCTGATGGACTGCCAGATGCCGGTGATGGACGGCTTCGCCGCCACCCAGGCCATCCGGGTCTCTGGCGAAGCCTATGCCGACATTCCGATCGTCGCCCTGACCGCCAGCGCCCAGCCCGAGCACCTGGCGCGCTGCGAGGCGGTCGGCATGAACGATCACCTGACCAAGCCGCTGAACGCCGGCGCCCTGGAGCGCGTGCTGAGCATGATGCTGCGCGACGCGCCCGAAGGTCTGGCCGCCGTCGCCACGCCCGCCAATGACGCGGGCGAGGCCGTCCGCCGCGACCTGGTCGACGCGATGGGCGCGACGTCCGTCCGCTCGCTGCTGGCCATCCTGCTGGCGCAGCTGGAGGGCCGCTTCACCCAGACGGACGATACGAAGACCCTGCGCGAGGACGCCCACGCCCTGGCCGGCTCGGCCGGGTTGATGGGCTTCCTGGACCTGTCGAATGCCTGTCGCGAGCTGGAAGGCGCGATCGTCGACGGGCGCGACCACGGCCAGGCGCTGGATTTGACACGCGGCCTCGTCTCGCGAACCATCGGCCACGCCCGACGCTGGGACGCGGATCTCGCCGTGGCCGAGGCGCCGGCCAGACGTTTCATGCACTGAAGGAGCCTACCCGTGTCCGCGTCTCCGGCCGTCCTGGTCATCGATGACGACGCCGTCGTCCGCCAGTTCGTCGAGCTCGTGCTGGCCCAGGCGGGCTACAACGTCTCGTCCGTCGCCACCGCCGAGCTCGGCATTAAGGCCCTGCAGACCGCCCGCTGGGATCTGGTGCTCTTGGACATCAACATGCCCGACATGACCGGTCTCGACGTGCTGCGCCTGCTGCGCAAGTACCAGAAGGTCAAGGCGGCGGTGATGATGATGACCGCCCGTGGCGACGCCGCGACGGTGCGCGAGGCCCTGGCCACCGGCGCCGACGGCTATCTGGTCAAGCCGTTCGGGCCGCAGGATCTGCTCAAGCGGGTCGAGGCGCTGCTGAACCCCGACAAGCACCGCGCCCCGCCGCGCGAGAACGCCCGCCCGGTCGTCGAGCTGGACTAGTAGTTCAGATAAAGCGCCTCTGAGACCGTCTCCAGCGGGCCGTTCAGCACCTTGGCCACCGCCGAGTGGCCGCTGACGAGCGCGAGCCTGCGCTGGTAGAGTTCGGCCGGGACCTGCGCCCGATACACCCGCTCGCCCCGCTGGCCGTCGAACGACAGCGCCCAGGAAACGCCGCGCCGGTTGAGGTCGTCCAGCGCCGCGAAGAGCGCCGCCTCGTCGATGCCGCCGATATAGCGCTGGTGGTTCCCGGCATAGGGCGGGTCCAGATAGACGAAGTCGCCGGTGCGGGTCTGCGCCAGGGTCTCGCGATAGTCGCGGGCGATGAAGGTCACGCCCTGGATCCGCGCCGACCAGGCTCGCACCACGGGTGCGAACCGCGCGGGCAGCATGCCGCGCCGTGACAGGTGGAACGAGTTGTTGAAGTCGCCGGCCTTGCTGAAGCGGACGATGCCGTTGACGCAGGTGCGCATCAGGAAGCTCAAGTCCGCCGGCGCCTGCTCGGCGTTGAACCGCGCGCGCACGGCGTAGAAGTAGCCGGGGCTGTCGTCCTGCAGCCGCCGCCACTGATGGGCATAGTCGGCGATCACGGCCTCGGGATCGTCGCGCACCAGCGTCCAGAAGGCGATCAGCGGCGCGTAGAGATCGCTGCCGACCGCACCCTCGCCGGCCAGGTGGTAGAGCGCCGCCCCTCCGCCCAGGAACGGCTCGACATAGCGCGCATGCGGCGGGGCCAGGGCGGCGATCCGCGCGGCCTGGCTGCGCTTGCTGCCGGTCCATTTCAAGAGCGAGGGCGCGGCGGTCGAGGCGGCCTCCCGAGGCTACGGCGAATCGTCGGTCCGCCCAGTGTAGCCGTTGGCTTTCGGCGCGGTATCGGGCCAAGCTCGCGGCCATGACCGTCAAGGATCCGTACGGACACGCGCTGTCGGGAGCCAGCGCCCGGGCCGCCGACCTCTACCAGGCGGCGCTGGACGCCTATCACCGCTATGCCGGCGAGCCCCTGCCGCTGCTGCGCCAGGCCTTGGCCGACAGTCCGGGCTTTATCATGGCCCATGTCCTGTTGGCCCACCTGACCCTGGTCGGCTCGGACGCCGCCGTGGCCCGGATCGGCGCGCAAGCCTTCGAGACCGCCAAGGGCCTGCCCGCCAATGACCGCGAGGCGGGTCACGTGGCGGCGCTGGGCGCGCTGATGGCCGGCGAGCTGAAGGCCTGCGGCCGGATCCTGGAAGACTTGGCCATCGCCCATCCGCGCGATGCGCTGGCCCTGCAGGCGGGACAGCTGATGGATTTCGTCGCCGGCGACAGCCGTATGCTGCGCGACCGCATCGCCCGCGCCCTGCCGGCCTGGTCGGCCGACATGCCCAACTACGCCGCCGTCCTGGGCATGCACGCCTTCGGCCTGGAGGAGACGGGTTTCTACGCCCGCGCCGAGGCCGAGGGGCGCGAGGCCTGCGCCCTGGATCCGCGCAACAACTGGGCACGGCACGCCGTCGCCCATGTGCTGGAGATGCAGGATCGCCGCGAGGAGGGCGTCGCCTGGCTGACCGACGACCACGAGGCCTGGAGCCATCAGAGCTTCTTCCAGGTCCACAACTGGTGGCACCTGGCGCTGTTTCGCCTGGGCCTGGACCAGGTCGACGCGGCGCTGGCCCTCTATGACGGGCCGCTCTACGGGCAGGCCTCCAACATGGCCGTGGACATGGAGGACGCCGCCGCCCTGCTCTGGCGGCTGAAGCTACGCGATGTGGATGTCGGGGGGCGGTGGTCCGTGCTGGCCGATCGCTTCGCCAGCCAGCCTCGAGGCGTCTTCGCCTTCGACGACATCCACGCGGTGATGGCCTTCGTCGGCGCAGGGCGAGAGCGGCAGGCCGACGAGACGCTGGCCACCTTGCGCGCGACCGCCGAGGGGCGGGGCGACAACGCCGTGGCCACCCGGGAGGTCGGCCTGCCGGTCGCCGAGGCCCTGGTCGCCTTCGGGCGCGGCGACGCCGCCGCGGCATGCGATCTCTTGAGGGGCGTCCGCAGCCAGGCCGCCCGCATCGGCGGCAGCCACGCTCAACGGGATGTGCTGGACCTGACCCTGATCGCAGCGGCCCGAGCAGCCGGCGAGGCGAGCCTGGAACAGGCGCTGCTGACCGAGCGCGCCGGGGTCAGGGCGGGGGTGGTTTAGCGCTGATTTTCTAGGGATGGCTGGCGGAGAGGGTGGGATTCGAACCCACGGTGCCCTTCCAGGCACGCCGCATTTCGAGTGCGGTACATTCGACCACTCTGCCACCTCTCCAGGCCGCCGTTTCAAGCGGTTTTGAAACCGCCCGAGGTCGAGGGCGCGATACCTAGCGGCGTCGCCGCCGGGAAGCAAGCCCTTCTTCCCAGCTTTTTTCGGATCAGCCTTTTGGTCGCAGAATCATCTGCGTGCAGCGGAAAAGGGCCATGGTCTTGCCGGTGGTCTCGTTGGTCACCACGGCGTCCCAGACCTGGGTGTTGCGGCCGCCATGGATCAGCTTGGCCTCGACCGCGACGCCGCCGTCCAGGGCCGTGCTCAGGAAGTTCGACTTCAGCTCGATGGTGGTGAAGCCGGTCGCGCCCTCGGGCAGCGAGATCATGCAGCCATAGCCGGCGGCCGAGTCGGCCAGGGCGATGACGCTGGCCGCGTGCAGGTAGCCGTTGGGGGCCAGGTGGCGCTTGTCGACGTCGAAGCGGCCCTGCACGTGGCCGGGCACGGCCTTCAGCCACTGCAGACCCAGCAGGTCGGGCAGGGTCCCCGCCTGGCCGGCGGTCAGGGCGGCGCTGAAATCCTCGGCCATGCGGGCGTACTCCATATGCTTCGCGTGCGAACCATATGCGTGGCGCGGGCTGCCGGCGCAAGTCCGCCTCCAGAGAAAGGCTAGAGCTTGGTGACGTCCACCGGCGGGAAGCGCGGGCCGCTTTCGGGCTGCGACGGCAGCTTGCCCGAGCGGATGGCGACGCGCAGCGCGGCGCTGGCCAGAACGGGATCGGGCAGGATGGCGTCGGCGGCGGTGCGCAGGGCGATGAAGTCCAGTCGATCGATCTTGTCGTTCAGCTGGATGTTGCCGGCCTTCTCCTCGGCCACGGTCGACTCGCGCGGCGGGCCGGCGCTGAGGCCCGGCAGGACGCGGGTCTGCGGGGGCAGCTTGAGGAACTTTCGGGCGTCGTCCCAGGCCTTGCCGGCGTCGGCGCCCGGGATGTCGCAGCGACCGGCGCCCTCGGCGGGGGCCAGCATCAGGTCGCCGGTGAAGAGGACGTCGCCCATCAGATAGGCCACGGCGCCGGGCAGGCGGCCGGTCAGGGCGATCGGGGTGAACACCACGCCGCCCATCGGGAAGCTGTCGCCGTCCTGGGCCAGCTTGTCGAAGTCCCAGCCTTCGACGTCGACCATGGGCTCGTCGAACTTGGGGGCCAGGCGCTTGAGGCTCTCGACGACCTTGGCGCCGATGCAGACCGAGGCGCCGGTCTCGTATTTCAGGTGGCCGGCGGCCGACAGGTGGCCGGTGTGCAGGCCGGTCTCCAGGATCCAGGTCGGACCCAGGTCCTTGGCGCGGATGTCGGCGATGATCTTGTCGACGAAGCGGGTGTCGACGGCTTCGCTGGCCGGATCGAAGTCCAGCACGGGGTCGACGATGGCGCAGAGGAAGGTGGCCGGATCGACGATCAGATAGGTCACCGTCCCGGTCGCGGGATGGTGGTATGCGGTGATTTCCGGCTGCATCAACAAGCCCTAGACGCCCGAGGCCGGCACCATGGCGGCCAAGCCGTTAAACATCCGCGAACAGCGCTACAGCTTTCGAGGCTTTATCGACCGCTGGCGGCGGCGCACGGATGGTTTCCGTCGCGCATGCCCTCGACCCACAGCGGCTCGACATAGCGGCCGCCGTCGCGGAAGCCGGGGGCGCAGCCGTCGGGCGTGCTGCTGCCGCCACGGCTGTTGCCGGTCATGATCGACAGGGCCACCGACTGGCTCTCGCCGCCGCGCATCCGGCCATAGCCGGATCCGTAGCCATAGCCGCCGCCGTATCCGTAGCCAGGGCCATAGCCGCCGCCATAGTACGGGTCGTACCAGCCGCCGCCATGCTTGCCGAAGTCTGTCTTGGAGACGGCGACGCCGATCGTGGTGTTCTCGCCGACCGGGAACAGGCCCGTGGCGTAGGCGCTGCGATAGCCGCCGGTGCCGACCGACACGCCCATCGAGCCGTGGACCTTGCGCTTGCCGTCCTCGTCGCGGTCGGCGGGCAGCAGGCCGCGCGGGCCGTCGTCGATCTCGGGACCGGGATTGGCGGCGATGAAGGCGGCGATCTGTTCCTGGGTGGTCAGCTGCTTGACCGGCCCTGGCGGTGTCGCGGGCGCCGGCGGCGCCTTGGCGTTCAAGGCTTCGGCCGAGGGCTTGGCCTGGGCGGTGGCGATGACTTCGTCGTCGTCGCTCGCCAAAGCGGGACCGGCGAACACGGCGGCAGCCAAGGCGAGGATCGCAAGATGATGCCGCATGGAACGCTCCAACATGACCAGGCGAACAAACTGCACCGCCAAGTCAGCCTAATTAGGGCGCTTTTGTTGCGCGGACGCAAGCTCGACCCATCCTGAGCATATGGGCCGGGTTCAGAGCGTTTCCAAGCCCGCTTCCAGCGCCGCCATGTCCGGGGGCAGGGGGGTCTCGAAGCGCAGGGTCTCGCCGGTCACCGGGTGCACGAAACCCAGCACCGCCGCATGCAAGGCCTGGCGCTTGAGGCCCGCCGCCGCGATCTCGTCGCGCACCGCCGTGGCGGGCTGGCCGGCGCCGTAGACGGGGTCGCCCAGGCAGGGCGAGCCCTTGCTGGCCATGTGGACGCGGATCTGGTGGGTGCGGCCCGTCTCCAGTCGGCATTCCACCCGCGCGGCCAGCGGCTTGTCCTGCGGTCCGAACGAGGCCTCGACGCGGTAGTGGGTGATGGCCTGGCGACCGCCCGACTTCAGCACCGCCATCTTCTTGCGGTCGCCCAGCGAGCGGCCCAGCTGGGTGTCGATCGTGCCCGCCGAGGGCGAGGGCGCGCCGCGGGTCAGGGCGACATACAGCCGGTCGATATCGTGGGTGGCGAACAGCTTCGACAGGCCCTGGTGCGCCACGTCGCTCTTGGCCGCGACCATGACGCCGGAGGTGTCCTTGTCCAACCGGTGGACGATGCCTGGCCGCGCCACGCCGCCGATGCCCGACAGGCTGTCGCCGCAGTGGTGCAGCAGGGCGTTGACCAGGGTGCCGTTCGGCGTGCCGGGCGCGGGGTGCACGGCCATGCCGGCGGCCTTGTCGACCACGATCAGGTGCTCGTCCTCATAGAGGATCGACAGCGGAAGGGCCTGCGGTTCGGGCTCGGCCGGGATGGGCGGCGGGACGCGGAGCTCATAGGTCCCGGCCTTGGCCTTGCGCGAGGCGTCGGTGACCGGCTGGCCGTCCAGGCTGAGGCGCCCCTCGCCGACCAGGGCCTGCAGGCGGGCGCGGGAGAGGTCGGGAAACAGCGGGGCCAGCACCTTGTCCAGCCGCTGGCCGGCCAGGCTCTCGGGCAGCTCGGCGGTCAGGATCTCGCCGGCGCCCGCGTCAGAGGCATCGGCGTCCAGAGCGTCGTCATCCAACGGGTCTTCGGCTGTTTCCACCGGGGGTTTCATCGCTCCGTCACGCGCTCGTCGCGCCGCCGACACGGCTCATGCCTACGGCCCAGTTCAGTATTGCACCGAGGGGATAATCGATGCGCGCTTTCCGCACCACCACGCTGTTGACCGCCAGCCTTCTGGCCTTGGCCGTCGCCGCTCCGGCCATGGCTGAAGACGACAAGCCCGCGACCGCCGAACCGATCGCTCAGCTGGACGAACTGGTCATCACCGCCCAGAAGCGCGCCCAGGATCCGGTCGAGGTCCCGATCGCCGTCACGGCCTATTCGGGCAAGTTCCTGGAAGCGATCGGCGTCAAGTCGTTCGAAGAGCTGTCGGCCTTCACGCCCGGCTTCCTGGTCCAGAACCAGTCGAACAACAATTCGGGCTTCGTGATGCGCGGGATCACCTCGGACTCCGGCTCGTCGGCCGACGAAGCCCGTGTGTCGATCTATCAGGACGGCGTGTCGATCTCGCGCTCGCGCGGCTCGTATGTCGAGCTGTTCGACATGGAGCGCGTCGAAGTCGCCAAGGGTCCGCAGTCGACCCTGTTTGGCCGCGGCGCCCTGATCGGCGCGGTGAACCTGGTGCAGAACAAGGCCAACCCGGTCCGCAACGACTGGTCGCTGAAGGCCGAGGGCGGCACGGGCGGCTACGTCGTGGGCGAAGGCATGGTCAATGTCGCGCTGGGCAATGGCGCGGCCGTTCGCCTGGCCGCCCGCACCCGCAAGACCGACGGCTATGTCGATGACGCGGCCGGCGGCGACGCTTTCAACTCGACCGACACCCAGGCCGTGCGCGCGGCCGTCCACTTCGAGCCCGGCAAGCTGTCGTTCGACCTGATCGGCAACTACCAGGTCGACGACACCACTGGCACCTCGTTCAAGAGCCACACCTTCAACCCGACCAACCCGGTCACCGGCGCGGTGCTGGGCAATACGGGCGTGGCCTCGGCCGCGACCCTGTCGCCGGGCGCGGGCTTCGAAGGCGGCAAACCGCTGGGCCTGGACCGCAAGGTCTACGGCCTGACGGCTCTCGCCGAGTACAAGCTGACCGACAGCCTGACCCTGTCGTCGATCACCGCCACGCGCGCCTTCCACTCGACCGAAGTGTTCGATCCGGACGGCTCCAGCCTGCCGATCCTGACCTTCGCCGAGGACGCCAAGGGCCGTCAGCAGAGCCAGGAACTGCGCCTGCGCTATGACAACGGCGGCCGCTTCCAGGGCTTCGTCGGCGCCAACTACTTCCACGAGACCGGCTCGTGGCGCATCCCGGGCCAGTTCGACGAGCGCCTGGTGCTCGCGCTGCTGGCCGGTAACACGCCGCTGGGCATCAGCCGCCCGAACCCGCAGCCGCTGGCCGTGCTGACCAACCCGGCCTATCTGGCCCAAGTGCTGCAGCTGGGCTTCGGCATCCCGGCCGCCATCGCGCCGGGCATCGTCTCGAACCTGAAGCCGATCCACCGCGAGACCTTCGCCAACTACAGCGAGAACACCGCCTACGACGTCTATGCCGACGGCACGTTCAAGCTGACCGACAAGTTCGAGATCACGGCCGGCATCCGCTACACCAGCGAAGACCGCGAGGCCGCCTACGCCTCGAGCGTCGACAACGGTCGTTCGATCCTGGGCATTCTGCTGGCCGCGCCGACTCCGACCAACCTGTTCCTGGCCGCCCAGCCGAACGCGGTGAACAACCCCGCCCTGCCGATGGTCGGCCTGATCGCCCAGCCGACCACCAACAACGGCGACCGCTTCAGCAAGAAGATCAGCGACAGCGGCCTGACCTGGCGCCTGGTCGGCCGCTACGCCGCCTCGGACGATCTGAGCTTCTACGCCTCGTACGCCCGCGGCCGTCGCCCGGACGTGATCTCGACCAGCGCCCCGGCTGCGCCGCTGGGTCCGGCGCGCTTCAACGTCGTCGACTCCGAACAGGTCAACAGCGTCGAAGGCGGCGCCAAGGCCAAGCTGGCCGGCGGCCGCGTGTTCCTGTCGGGCTCGGTGTTCCACTACGACTACGACAACTTCGCCACCAGCTTCCGCCAGGGCGCGCAGGTCGTGACCCTGAACGCCGGCAAGGCCAAGGCCTACGGCTTCGAGGGCGAGGCCCGCGTGCAGGCCGGCGACTTCTGGACCCTGTTCGGCACCTACGGCTACAACCACGCCCGTCTCGAGACCGGCCTGCGCAAGGGCAACCAGTTCCGCCTGTCGCCCGATCACGCGGTCTCGGTCGGCGCCCTGTTCAGCCGTGAAGGCCTGGGCGGCAAGCTGACCTTCGCGCCGACCTACACCTGGCGCTCGAAGATGTTCTTCGACGACGACAACGACCGCTCGGACCTGCAGTCGGCGGGCCTGTTCCCCGACACCCAGGTCGACGAGTTCCAGAAGTCCTACGGCCTGCTGAACGTCCGCGTCGGCTTCGGCGCCGTGGACGATCGCTGGAAGGTCGAGGCCTTCGTCGAGAACCTGGCCGACAAGAAGTACCTGAAGGACGCCGGCAACACGGGCGACAGCTTCGGCATCCCCACCTTCATCGCCGGCCGCCCGCGCTTCATGGGCGTGGGCCTGACGTTCCGTCACTAGTCCTTGCGTCACCCCGCGCGATCGGCGCGGGGTGACGGTCTCTTCGTCCTGTTGTTCTCTACGCGTAATCCAAGAGCCGGGAGGGCCGCCCCGTGAAGATCGATCGCCGTAAGCTTCTGGGCCTGCTGGGCCTGTCGGGCGCCGCCGCTGGCGAGGCCGCCGCGCAGTCCATCACCTACTACAAGGGGCCGGTGGCCTTCGATCACGGGGTGGCCAGCGGCGATCCCACGACCAGTGCGGTGGTGTTCTGGACCCGCGTCACGCCCAAGGACGCCACGACCGGCGACATCGGCCTGGACCTGGAGGTCGCGGCCGATCCCGACTTCAAGATCCCGGTCACCAGCAGCAAGGGCCTGCGCGCCCGCGCCAGCCGCGACTGGACGGTCAAGCACGACCAGGACGGCGACGGCCTCAAGCCGGGGACCGAATATTGGTACCGCTTCAAGGCCAATGGCGTCACCTCGCCGGTCGGCCGCACCAAGACCTTGCCCAAGGGCGCGACCAAGGACGTCGTCCTGGCGGTGGTCTCGTGCAGCCTCTATCCGAACGGCTACTTCAACGCCTACGACGCCATCGCCAAGCTGAAGCGCGTCGACGCCGTCGTGCACCTGGGCGACTACATCTACGAGTACGGCGGCGGTCCCAAGGACTACGGCATGAACTCGCCGGTCGCCGCCTCGCGCACGCCCGATCCGGCCCATGAGATCGTGACGCTGGCCGACTATCGCCGCCGCCACGCCCAGTACAAGACCGATCCCGCCGCCCAGGCCGCTCACGCCCGCGCGCCCTGGATCGTGGTGTGGGACGACCATGAGACCGCCAATGACAGCTGGATCGGAGGGGCCGAGAACCACGACCCCAAGACCGAGGGCGACTGGACCGCGCGCAAGGCCGCGGCGCTGAAGGCCTATTACGAGTGGATGCCGATCCGCGAAGCCGGGGCGCTGCCCGAGGCCGCCTGGCGCGGCTTCCAGTTCGGCGACGTCGCCAGCCTGCTGATGGTCGAGACGCGCCTGACGGCCCGCACGCACCAGCTGGACTACGACACCGACATGGCGATCGTCGACGGCAAGCCGGACGTCGCGGGCTTCGTCAAGAAGTGGAAGGATCCCGCCCACCGGATGATGGGCGAGGGCCAGGAGCAGTGGCTGGCCGGCGAGGTCGGCGCCTCGGTGAAGAGCAACACCGCCTGGCAGGTGCTGGGCAACCAGGTCGTCATGGCCCGCGTCGCGCCGCCGAACCTGAAGGCGACCATGGGCGAGGAGAAGTTCAACGCCCTGCTGGCCAAGCTGCCGGACTACGCGTCCAAGCGAATCGCCCAGACGGTGGCGATGTCGGCCTTCGACATCCCCTCGAACCTCGACGCGTGGGACGGCTATCCGGCCGACCGCCAGCGGGTCTACGACATCTTCACCGCCGCCAAGGCCCGGCCGATCGTGCTGGCCGGCGACAGCCACATGTTCTGGGTCAACGAGCTGTGGGACGACGCCGGCAAGACCCGCGTGGCGGCCGAGTTCGGCGCGACCTCGGTGACCTCGCCCGGCTATGGCGACATCCTGCCCGGCGTGCCGCTGGGCGAGGCCTTCGCCCAGCGGAACCGCGAGGTGAAGTATGCTCACCCCAGCGCCAAGGGCTTCCTGCTGCTGACCCTGGAGCACGGCAAGGCGACGGGTGAGCTGATGGCGGTGTCGACGATTGTGGACACGAAGTATGAGACGAGTGTGCTGAAGCGGTTCGTGGTGACGCCGGCCAGCGGCGGTGGGGTCGAGGCGTTGAAGGAGGCGTAAAACGTTTCTCCTCTCCCTCTGGGGGAGGTGGCCCGGAGGGCCGGAGGGGGCAGCGCGGCCTATGCCGCATTAGCCCCCTCAGTCGGCTTCGCCGACAGCTCCCCCAGCGGGGGAGCAGATGCCAGTGCGCTACCGCCGCTCCAGCGCCAGGCGCAGCCCGAACGCCACGAACACACACCCCGTCACCCGGTCCAGCCACTGCACGACGACCGGCACGCGCAGCAGGCCCGCGATCGGCACCGTCGCGGCGATCAATGCGGCGAACCACAGCAGCCCCAGCACCACGTGGACGCCGGCCAGCAGCAGCCCGAACCGCGCGGGCTCGACGCCGGCCGGGATGAACTGCGGCAGGAACGATACGTAGAAGATCCCGACCTTGGGATTGAGCAGATTGGTCAAGAGGCCCCGGCGCATCGCCGCGATGGGGCCGGCGTCGATGGCCTTCATCTCGCCGGGTTCGAACTGGTCGCGGGGCTTGAGGATCATGCGGATCCCGGTCCAGGCCAGGAACGCCGCGCCCGTCCACTTCAGCACCGTGTAGGCCATCTCCGAGGCGGTCAGCAGCGCCCCGACCCCGAAGGCCGCCGCCGCGCCCCAGATGAAACAGCCCAGGCCGATGCCGATCGCCGCGCCCGTCGCCCGGCGCGGCCCCTCGGCGGCGGCGGTGCGGATCACCAGCGCCGTGTCCAGGCCCGGCGTCAGGGTCAACAGGCCGGCGGCGAGGGTGAAGGCGATCAGGGCCTCGGATGTGGTCATGACGGCTTCCAGGTTTCTCAACCAATCCATGGCTTCATGCGCGGATGACCGCAAGCCGCATCCCCGGCCTGGACGCCCTCCGGGGCCTCGCCGCCGTGCTGGTGCTGGTGTTCCATCTGCGGGGCCTGGGCCTGCCGATGGCGGTGCTGGACCATGGCTATCTGGCGGTCGACCTCTTCTTCGTGATCAGCGGTTTCGTGCTGGCCAGGGCCTATGACGCCGAGCTGACGGTGGGATACGGCGCGGGCTTCATGATCAAGCGCCTGAAGCGCCTCTACCCGATGATCCTGCTGGGCTTGCTACTGGGCGCGGTGGTCTGGGCCGCGCGAGGCCGGGACCCCAGCGTGCTGCCCATGCTGCTGGCCCTTGGCCTGCTGTTCGTTCCGATGACGGGGACGCCCGACGCTTTTCCGCTGAACGGTCCGCAATGGTCGCTGCTGTGGGAGCTGCTGGCCAACCTGGTCTATGCTGGCGTCGCGCCGTGGCTGACGACGCGACGGCTGGGGCTGCTGGTCCTGGCCGGCGGGATTGGTCACGCCATCCTGGCGGCGAAGGCGGGCACGGGCTCGCTGGGGCCCTCGGGCCATGACGGCTGGTCGGCGGCGCCAAGAGTGATCTACGGCTTCTTCGCTGGCGTGCTGTTGGCGCGCCAGGAAGCCCGGTGGCGTGTTCCGGCCGCGCCGATCACGGTCCTGCTCGCGGCGGTGGTCCTGACGCTTTGCGCGCCGATTCCGGAAGCGGGCCGGGCGGCCTTCGATCTGGCGGCGACGCTGGTCGTCTTTCCGCTGCTGGTCGCCTCGGCGGCGCGAGCGCCGGTCACCGGCCCGCTGCGGCCGGTGCTCGACGGATTGGCGGGACTGTCCTACGCGCTCTACGCCCTGCACATTCCGATCGTGCTGGGCCTGGCGCACTGGAAGCTGGGGCTGCTGGCGCTTCCGCTGGCCCTAACAGTGGCCTGGGTCGTGCACCTTTGGTTCGAGCCCTGGGCCGCCCAGCTGCTGCGGAAGCGCCCTCAGGGCGTCTCGACCAGGGCTCCATCCTCCAGCACGCGGTAGAAGCACGAGCGGAAGCCGACGTGGCAGGCGCCGCCGTCGCCGCGCGGGCGCACCTTGATCAGCACCGCGTCCTGGTCGCAGTCGACCCGCAGCTCGACCACGTCCTGCAACTGGCCGCTGGTCTCGCCCTTCTTCCAGAGCTCACCCCGCGAGCGGCTGAAGTAGTGGGCGATGTTGGTCTCGACCGTCAGCTTCAGGGCTTCGGCGTTCATCCAGGCCAGCATCAGGATCTCGCCGGTGTCGGCGTGCTGGGCCACCGCCACGACCAGCCCGTCGGCGTTGAAGCGGGGAGCCAGGGCCGCGCCGCGCTCCAGATCGTGCTTGGTGTGGGCGTGAGGGAACAGGTCGGTGCTCATGGCGCCACATATGGCGCAGGCCCGGAGCGTGCGCTAGCTTCCGCGCCGATCTCGCGGGGAAGAGATGAACCTGAAAGACCGCATCAAGGCCGGCGTGGCGGTGCTGGACGTGAAGGCCAGACCGTGGGCGCGCCAGTCGCGCTGGAACGGCTATGCCTACGAATTCCTGCTGTTCGGGCTGAAGCAGGCCTGGGCCTGTCTGTTCGGCGGTCTGATGCTGGCCCTGCTGGTCAGCACGCACCTGTGGTGGCCGGCCGCCGCGCCGCTGGCGCGCTACGACTTTCTCGTCATCGCCGCCGTCGCCATCCAGGCCATGCTGCTGGCCCTGAAGCTGGAGCGCTGGGAAGAGGCGCTGGTCATCTTCATCTTCCACGTCGTCGGCACGGTCATGGAGCTGTTCAAGACCGCGCACGGCTCGTGGATCTATCCCGAGCCCAGCCTGCTGCGCATAGGCGGCGTGCCGCTGTTCACCGGCTTCATGTACGCTTGCGTCGGCAGCTACATCGCCCGGATCTGGCGGCTGTTCGACATCACCTTCGAGCGCTATCCGCCGTTCTGGAGCACGCACATCCTGGCGGTGCTGATCTACGCCAACTTCTTCAGCCACCACTACATTGTCGATTTCCGTATGGGGCTGTTTGCGCTGTCGGCTCTGCTGTTCGGCCGCACCTGGTTCGTATTCACGCCCGACCACGTCGCTCGCCGCATGCCCATGCTGATGGGCGCGGTCCTGGTGTCGCTGTTCATCTGGTTCGCCGAGAACCTTGGCACCTTCGCCGGGGCCTGGATCTATCCCAGCCAGGCGGACGGCTGGCGGCTGGTGCCGATCGAGAAGATGGGCGCCTGGTATCTTCTGATGCTGATCAGTTTCGTGCTGGTGACGCTGGTTCACCGGCCGGTGGACGCCTGCGTCGCGCGGATCCGCGAAGGGATCC
>Ga0209023_10000652_pt1 | contig 51050 bp, 40 predicted proteins | sample LakOneMetagenome_FD_187468 | JGI IMG/M metagenome (GOLD analysis project Ga0209023, IMG submission 187468) | Freshwater and sediment microbial communities from Lake Erie, Canada (SPAdes) (version 2) | ecosystem: Environmental > Aquatic > Freshwater > Lentic | place: Lake Erie, Canada... | reverse complement strand
AGCTCACTTGGTGTCTACTCGGCGACGGGCGTTCCCTCTGGTGGAACTCTCGACGAGAACGTGCCGCTCGATCCGAAGCCGCACCTGCGCGATCCGTACTCGTACAGCAAGATCGCCGAAGAGAAAGTGGCGTGGGAAGCCCACCGCACGCAGGGATTGCCGCTGGTCGTCATTCGTCCCGGCGTCATCTACGGGCCTGGTCGAGACTGGATCACGGGCCGCACGGGTCTGCGCATGGACACCGTGCTGCTGAAGATGGGCGGCCACCAGGTGGTGCCGTACACCTACGTCGATAACTGCGCGGATGCCGTGTATCTGGCAGGAACCGCGGCGGGCGTCGAAGGTCAGGTCTTCAACATCATCGACGACAATCCGCCGACGGTGAATGCGTTGGTGCGCCGCTACAAGCGCGAGATTGGCAAGCTGCACGTCGTGCCGATTCCCCGCTTCGCCATCGGAACGGTGTCGGGCATGTTCGAGTGGTACAACCGGTACTCGAACGGACAGTTGCCCGCCGTGCTGTCACGCTACAAGAGTCAGGCGATGTGGAAGCGTCAGCGTTTCGCCAACGAGAAGGCCAAGCGCGGACTTGGCTGGACCCCGGCGACGAGTTTCGACGAGGGACTCGCGCGTACGGCGGACTCGCTCCGCACACCGGCACGCTCGCGGGCGTAGAGGCGCGCACGCGCTGTGCGGATTCTCACAATCAGCCGACGCTACCCTACGCTGCGTCAGCCCGCACAGCCGCCGGACAATCAGGCTCAGATCGACGAGCTCGCCGCGCATCACGAGCTGCGGCTGGTCAGGCCCGTTCCAACGCGCGCGTCGCTCGTCGCGCTGAGAGCGGGTCGCGCGCGCGGCTCTGAAACCGCGACGAGCGTGTGTCCCACGTTTCCCGAACCGTCTGGTCTCTGGAGCGCCAGGCACGTCATCGCATTCGCCGACAGTGTCCGCTCCGCTGTTGCCGCGATCACAAGACAGTTCGAACCTGAGGTCGTCCTCGCTTCCTGGACCCATCCAGACGGATGGACTGCGCTGCGGATTGGCAGAGAGCTTGGCGTGCCTGTGGTCCTGAAGACGTACGGACCCGACGACAGCGTGCGTGTGCAGGACCGGATTCTCGCACGCATGATCGACGAACTCCGCAGCGTCGACCTCGTGGTCGCCGCGAGTCGTGCGGCGGCGCGAGCCGTGCTCGAGTCCGGCGTTCCCAGACGACGTGTGCATGTCGTTCCTGATGGGACAAGCAGCCCGCAGCCTCCTCGAACGCAACGCGAGGCTCGGCGGCACCTTCAGCTCCCGGAGACGGACCGCATCATCGTCTGTTTCGGTGAGGGCGTGTCAGCGAGCAATGCCCTCGACCTGGTCAAGGCCTGCGCCATTCTCAGAGGTCAGGGCGTAGTCGTTCGCTGTGTCTTCGTCGGAATGGGCCACGGCACGAGACCCGTGCATCGCCTGATCCGGTCGCGAGGCCTCGAAGACCTGGTGTCCTTCTCGCCTCCGACGCAGACTGCCGACAAGAGGAGCGAGTGGATCGCGGCGAGCGACCTCGTCGCGTATCCGGGCTACACCGACCAGGCCGCGCCCGTGCTTCGCGAGGCTCTTGCATCGGGCAAACCATTTGTCGCGACACGCGTGGGAAGCATCCCGGAGCTAGCGGCGCCCGGGTTCGGCCGACTCGTGCTGGCCGGTGCCGCCGGCGAGATGGCGAACGCGATTCGTGAATCGTTCGAGCAGGCCATCACCGAGCGCAGGGTTCAGGCCGCTCGTCTCACGATTCCCTGGACGGAGTCGACGGTCCTGCTGGCAGCACACCTGCAGGCCGTCGTCGACAGGCAGGCGACCCTGCGAACGCAGCGCGCAAGGCGCGAAGATGCAGCGAGCCGGACGCTGCAGGGACGTGACGCCACGGCTCGGCGGCTCGACACCGGACTGGACGTCGACAAACTTCGAAAAATTGCGTCGCGCCGAAGATCATGAACGTGCACTCAGAGATACACAAATTCTCGCAAGTCTCGGGATTACTGCCCAAATTTACTGGAACGCCCCCTTGGGATCTCAGCTCAGCGCGATAGAATGAGGAACGGCACCGTGCGGATCCTCGCCGTAACTCACCAATTCCCGACTGCGTATCAGCCGACGTTCGCCCCATACAATCGTCAGCAGTTCTCCGAACTCGCACGTACGCACGAAATCAGGATCATTCGACCGATTCCCTGGACCATTGCCGCCGCGCAGCGTTTGCGCGGTCAATGGCCGGGCGCTGGGCCCATGCCCAATCCGGTCGGTAGTTCCGCGATCACGGTCTTCTATCCGTTGTTCTATTTCACGCCGCGCGTCGGCAGCCACCTCTACGGACAGTTCTTCGAATGGAGCGTGCGTGATCTGGTCGAGCGGCAGATTGCCGAGTTCCGTCCCGACGTGCTGCTGACCTCGTGGGCACATCCAGACGGATGGGCAGCGGCGCAGTTTGCGAAGCGCTCCGGACTGCCAGTCGTGCTGAAAGTACTCGGGTCTGATGTGCTCGTGCAGGCGACGGGCAAGCGTGCGCAGGGCGTCAGAGAAGTGATGGAGTCGGCCGACGCGGTGATCGCAGTCAGTGAGGATCTCGCGCGACACTCCGTTCAGATGGGTGCCCGTCCCGACCGCGTCCATGTCGTGCCAGAAGGCCTGGCGCCCGATCAGTTCGCTCCAGGCGATCAGGCGTCAGCGCGTGCTCGGCTCGGTCTGCCGGCGGACGGCCGCCTCATTGTCTTCGCCGGCAGCGTCATCGAATCAAAGGGCGCACTCGACCTCGTGGAAGCGTGTGCGACGCTCAGAGACCGTGGCGTGTCGTTCCACTGCCGGCTGGTTGGTCACGGGCAGGACGGCGCGCGTGTCGAGCAGTTGATTCGCGAGCGACAGCTGTCAGACCGCGTTGCCTGTGTCGGACTGCGTCCGCACGCCGAACTCGCGCAGTGGTTCCACGCGGCCGACGTCGTCACGCTTCCGAGCTACACGGAAGGGATTCCCAACGTGCTCCGCGAAGCGATTGCCTGCGGTCGCCCGTTTGTGTCGACGACGGTTGGCGGCATTCCTGAAATTGCCGACCCCTCGCTCAGCCTGCTGGTGCCGCCTGCGAACGTGTCCGAACTCGCCGATGCGCTGGGAATGATGGTGGCCAGTCCGCCACCTGTTGATCCGGCCGTGGTTTCCCGCATCAACATCTCGTGGGAAGAGTCGGCTCGACGGCTCGAATCACACATCCTCTCAGCGGTCGCGGCGAAGAACGGCACGCGCCGCTAGGCGCGCACGGTCCCTCCCCGGAAGCGCGCCAGCCGGCGCCTCGACTCAGCGTTGTGCGGAGAGCAACTCTGCGAAACGGTAGCAGAGCGCCACGAGCGTGAGCCCACTGTTGCAGATGCCAGCTGCACGCAGCAGCGACGCGTCACACGCGAAGGCATTGCTCATTCCCTTCACGCGGTAAAAATCAAAGCTCAGTTCGCCAGGTTCTGCGAGGAACGCATTCGCGGCGCCTGAATGATGCGCGGCCGTCCGGAACTCCCATTCGCTCGCCGGAATCTGGCGCTGCTCGACGATGTCTTCGGCAAACTCGTCGAAGAAGCGCTTGAGACTTTCCTCGTACGCGTGATGTTCGCGGTCGCTGATATGCCAGTTGAGTCTCGGCTTTCGACCCGGCGCCACGTCCAGCCCGCGAGTCGTCATCGGATTCTGTTCACCGAGCAGCAGCACCGAGTAGTACTCGCCGCGGAAGCCGAACTTCGTCTTGAAGAGCACGGCTTCGCGAATCGCTTCGATGTTGGTGAGCAGCTTGAAGATCTTCTTGGGCGAGAACGGCTGGTTTCGCAGGTCCGACAGGATGAACCGTGCGGGACCTCGCAGCGACGTCAACCCGAGATTCAACGCCGGGCGGATGTAGACAACCGCCTTGGTGTTGTCGACTTCGTACACCAGGCCGGCGCGCACTTCGGTGGACTCCGTCGTGGTGCACGACACCGCCTTCAGTCGGCTGCCGGGGCGAAGCCGGATCTTGGCCACGTAGGCCATCGGATGATCGTGATAGCCATCGCAGAACATCTGGCCGTCGGTCAGTGAGTGCGCCAGCAGCGCCGGCGTCGACAAGCCGCCGGCGCAGGCCAGCAGGTAGTCGCCTTCAATCCTGGTGACACCGCTCGCGGTCTGAACGAGCGCATGCCCAGGACTCCCCGCGGTTGGCTGCACCAGTTTCTGCGCGGTGCCGTAGACAATGCGAATCTCGGCGCCCGGGTATCGCTGGTTGGCGAGCTGCCACATGTTGGCGCGCGACCGCGGCAGCACCATGTGCGCGATCGTGCAGCCACCCTTCTCGATCTCCTGGTTGGTGTCGCGAATGCGGTTGCACTCGCGCAGTTCGTCCTCGGAGAGAAAGAACCGCCACGCTTTGCTGTAGTACGGCTCCAGCGTGCCAGACGCGATGCCCGCCTTGCGAAGGTCGTTGGCCGTGAGTTCGATGAGCGCGTTGTGCCAGTAGTTCGTCGTGCCGCCAAGGCCAACACCGCGGTTGATCGACGTGTTCAGCTCGCCGGTATCGCAGTCGAGATCGGTGAACTGCGGGCGAGCGGTGTCGCTCTGCTCGACGAGCGTGACGTCGAACTGGTCACGGAGGAGCGTGGCGAGCAGCGATCCGCACAGCCCTGCCCCGACGATAACAACGCGTTTCTTCATGCTCGTGTGCCTCGATGACGTAAACGAACGACTGCGATGTGCCACTGAAGGAGATGTGCGAAGACTGAGGGCCTCAGCCCTTGCCCGACACCGTCCCGTTGCTCGGCACCGAGGTCATGCGGACCGGTGCGCTCGCAAAATCCGGAAGGTCCTTCAGCGCAATCGACAGCACCCGGCGGACGCGCGCATCCCAACTGAGCTCGCTGACAGCAGCCATGCGCTGCTTGATCGCGGCGGGGTCGTTGCTGCTGGCCACCGCGCGGTCGAGACCGGCGAGGAACTCCTCGGGGCTGCGCGCAATGCAGATGTCCTGCTCGAACCGATCGATTTCGGGAATGCTCACGGCCACCACCGGCTTGCCCATCGCGAGGTACTCGCGCAGCTTCAGCGGGTTGATGTGCTTCACGTGATGCGACATACGGTACGGGATCACCGCTGCGTCGAACCGCGCGCCGTACTCCGGCAGGCGCGCGTACGGCTTCTTTCCGAGGAAGTGGATGTTCGGCAGCTGCGGCGCCTCTTCGCTCGGGAAGCCAACGCGTCCGATGAAGACGAACGACCAGTTCGGGCGCCGCTTCGCAATCTCGGCAATCATGTCGAGATCGATCCAGCGGTCGACCAGCCCGAAGTACCCGACGATGGGCCGCGGGATGTTAGCGATGTCATCAGGCACAGGCAGCGTCGGGGACTGCGCTTTGGCGAAGTGATCCACGTCGACACCGTGCGGGCTGTAGTGCGTGTTCGGATTAACCTCGCGCTTGGCCTGCAGCAATGTCTCGGACGTCACGAACACCGTGTGCGCCTTGCGCGTCGTCTCGCGGTCGAGCCGACGCACAGACTCCGTGTCGACATCCGGAAACAGCCCGTAGTCGTCCGTGCAGTAGTACACGGACGTCTCCTCGCCAAGCGTGCCGAACAGTCCCGGCACATGCGGCATCGCCGACCAGACGATGCGACGCTTGAGACCGTAGCGCCAGATGACGGTCCGCACCGTCAGCCACGTCAGGAGGAAGTTGAGGCGACGAATGATGGCGAAGCGATGCAGGGGAATCTGCATCAACGTCATCACGCGAATGTTGGGTTCGACCTGTTGCGGTCCATTCAGGAAGCGCCGCAAGGCCCGCACGATCTTCATCAGGTCTCGCCCCGATCCTGACGGTGGGCGGATACCTGGACATTCGATATAGAACAAGTCGAATCGCTGAGCGAGTCGCTGCGCAACGTGATGGCTCGACGTGCGGTTCTCGGCAAACCAGTCGTTGCCGAAGTACAAAACGGAGAGCCGATTTTCGTCTGCGGACTTCACTCGATCACCCGATTCGCGGCAGAAATACACACGCCCGGCGGCGCCGTGCCACCGATGCGAGAGAGACACGCGTGTCACGTGCCCGCGCGTGCGAAGCACCCATGACCGCCAACCTCTCAGAGTGTGGACACGCGAGGTCGAGCCTGCCGACGGTTTCGGCCAACACGGCCCTGCAAAGGTCCATTCTTCATTATCGGACGAATCCGAGGCATCTCATCCATTCGCGGAACGGAATGTCATTCCCTTGACGTCCAAAGGAGACCTCCGTAGGCGCCGTCTCAGCAGACCAGTCTTCTAGGTGGTTAAGGCGTACGACCAATTCGCCTGGCTGGCCGGTGCACTGAGGCCTCTTTCGATCGCGGCACCACAGCAACGTCTCGGCGAGACGCGACGGTCAACACCAAAACTTCGGCGGATTAGACGCAGCGCTGGCGTCCCGGAAGCTCCTGCTGTCGGGGTAGACTTGTCGTTCCGTGCGAATCCTCGCTCTCACCCACCAGTACCCCACGCCGTTTCAGCCGACCTACTCCACCTACAACCGCCAGCAATTTGCGGAACTGGCGGAGTCGCACGAATTGCGAGTCATTCGGCCAATTCCGTGGACGCTGGCGCTGACTCAGCGCAGGCAGGGGAAATGGCAAGGCCCGGGACCACTGATGCAGGGGCGGGTGCCAGTCACGTTCCCGGCGTTCTACTACCCACCAAAGGTTGGCAGCCATTCCTATGGTCCGTTCTTCGAGTGGAGCGTCAGGGGTGTGTTCCGGCGAGAGGTGCAGGCATTCCGGCCTGATGTCGTCCTGGCCACGTGGGCACATCCTGACGGGTGGGCCGCTGTTCGACTGGCCCGTCGTGAATCTCTGCCCATCATCGTCAAGGTCACGGGGGCGGACGTCCTGGTTTACGCCACAGGACGCAGACGGCCTCCCGTCGTCGAGGCGCTGACCGGGGCTGATGCCGTCGTGGCGGTTAGCGAAGACCTTGCGAGCCACGTTCGCGCACTCGGCGTGCCCGCGGAGCGCGTCCATGTCGTGCCAGAGGGTGTGTCGGCCTCGTTGTTCTCACCGGGCGACCAGGCTGGGGCACGCGCGCGCCTGGGCATTCAGGGCACCGGTCGGTTGCTGCTCTTTGCCGGCAGCCTGCTGTCCTCGAAGGGCGCGTTCGATCTGATCGAGGCCTGTGCGGCGCTTCGAGACCGCGGTGTATCGTTCACATGCAGGCTGGTTGGCGGAGGTGCCGAGGCTGCGAGCGTCACGGAGCGCATTCAGCAGCGAGGTCTCGGCGACATCGTCGCCTGTGCCGGGTCACGACCGCACGAGGAGATGCCCGACTGGTATCGCGCGAGCGATCTCGTGGTGCTGCCGACCTATGTGGAAGGGCTTCCCAATACCTTGCGTGAAGCGATTGCGTGCGGTCGACCATTCGTGGCGACCCGGGTTGGTGGTATCCCCGAACTCGCGTCAGCGTCGTGCAGTCAACTCGTGACGGCGGGGTCCGTTCCGGAGCTGACGAATGCGCTGCAGCAGATGCTCGTCGCTCCGCCGCGCGTGGACGCCTCCATCAGCGCCGCAACGAGCGGATCGTGGAAAGACTCGGCGTCCCGCCTTGCCGACGTGCTGCAATCCGCCACGTCGGCGCGTTCCAGCCGTCGCTGAACGCTCCTCAGCTTACGAACAAGAACGACAGGCCAGAGCCAACCTGGCCGACCAGGCGGCGGCGTGCCCTAGCGTGCGCGCAGGCGATGGCGCAGCGCCATCAGCGGCTGCTCGAGCAGCGTGAACGAGAGCAACGCGGCAATCACCGCGAAGACGACGTTCTGGGGAAATGCGTTGTGCCAGCTGGTGGAATTTCGATCGAGGAACAACTGCTGCCACAGATACAGCGAGTAGCTGAGCGTGCCAATGAAGGCGATCGGCTTCAGATTGAGGAATCGCCCGAAGGGATCCGACCATCGCTGAACCGACCGGTGGACGAGTACGGCGATCCCGATATTCAGCAGCATCGCTCCGAACACGTTGATGACCGTAAAGCCCATGAGTCGGTTGAGTGTCAGCACGAGCGCCAGGAGTATTAGCGACGGCACCGGCTCGAACACACGTGTGTACCACGCCTGTGATTCGAGCCGTTCGCGCAGCAGCGCCAGGGCGCAACCCGCGGCAAGGCTGTCCGCCACCATCGGAAACATCTCCAGACCGTGGTACGGCGTCCCCATGAGGAACATGCGATCGAAGAGGCGTGCACAGGGGCCGACGAGAATGACGGCGACAGCGACCCAGAGACCGTGCCGACGGTTGGTCATCGCGAACGCCAACGGCCACAGCAGATAGAACTGCTCTTCGACTGACAGCGACCACAGGTGCCCGACGTACCACGATCGGCTCGTCGCGTAGTTCACCGTGTAAGTCAACGCGTGGGTGATGTCCCACGGATGGAGCGTGATGTATCCGGCCGCCGCGACGGCGGCGATGACGCCGATGTACGCAAATGACGCCGGGAAGATCCGCAGCGAACGACGCGCGTAAAACAGCGAGAGCGATACGCGACCGAACCGCTCGCGTTCCTGCACCAGCAGGGTCGTGATGAGGAATCCGGAGATGACGAAGAACACGACCACGCCCAGGTGCGCGACGTCGCCAAGTGCGAGGACCACTTTGAGAGCGCTGCCGTGAACCGTGAAGCTGGCGTGGCCGAGGATGACGAGGATGATTGAGATCGCCCTGAGACCATCGAGCGAGCGAAGACGACTACTGTGTCCTGAACTGTCTGCCATCGAGCGACCAGACTACTACGGCCTGGCTCCGTGCACGCGCCAAAGAACACCGCCACAGACAACAGCGCGCGAGACCATGAAGTGACCGTTCACACTCGTTCCCAACGTCGGACGATCCCGCCAGCCGTCACGTGCGGGCGCATGGAACGGCTGGCTATTTCCCGTCATCACCCAGTACAAGATCCGCAATCACCGGTCGATGCGCCGAGCCCGCATCGTCACCAACGAACGCGGCGGTGACGCGAAATGCCTGGCTGACCAGAATGTGATCGATCCGCAGGAACGAGAGATTGAAGCGCAGCGAATGTCCCCAGGTGTAGCCGAACCCGCGACCGGCCACCGAGAACGCGTCGCGCAGTCCAGTCTCGAGCAGCGCGCGCACAACCATGGACTGTTCGGGCGCATTGAGGTCGCCAGCCACGATGACCGGGCGGTTCAGACCCTTCACGTCCTGTGACAGCAATGACGCCTGCGTCATCCGATCGTTGACGTTGCCCATCCACTCGTCGGCACCGCGAAGCGGATTGAATCGCGTCGCCGCCAGGCCGAAGCGCGGTGTCATGAAGTGGGTCGTGATGAGGTCCACGTCGCGGTTGCGCACGGACACCACACACGCGACGTAGGTGTGTGGTTCGTCGCGGAACGAGATCCAGCCGTTTCGGCAATCGCGCATCGGAAAGCGGCTGGCGACGACGTACTGGCCGAAGGTGTAGTACTGCCGACCGGCGAACACTTCACGAGCAAACGTCGCATCGATTCTGTCCTGCTGGAACGAGCGTGCGTCCTGCAGCACGAAGATATCCGGGTCGTGCCGCGCGATCTCGTCAGCGAGACTCGTGCGTCCGTCCTTCTGGCGCAGCGTGATGTAGTCCTTCACGTTGAACGTGAGCACGCGCAGATGGTTCGAGCCGTGCGCCGTCTCTCCGGCATGCAGCTCCAGTCCCATCAATTCGATCGTCGTGAGCGCGACGCCGACCAGGGCGAGCGCGACCCACACGCGACCCGCTGGCAACGCGAGGACGCACAGGGCGATGAACGGGAGAAGGAAGACCGGGTACGGTGCGTACTGCAGGAGCGAGAACAGCCAGAAGCGTTCAGGACCGAACCGGTACGCCGCGGCCACGATCACCGCGGTGAGTACCGCAGCGATGATCAGCGCGGGAATGAGACGGTGCAGAACCCAGTGCACGAAGCCGCGCGGCTGAGCCCTCACCGAAAACCCCACACGACAAACACAGAGATATCAGGCGTGTTCACCAGCGGTCGCTGTCGCGGGTCGTTGAACCGCGAGATCAGATGAGCGCATGGCGCCGATGAAGAGCGGTGCGCGGAATAACAGGTTGATGGCGCCCTTGGCCAGCAGCGCGATGGCGGCGCCTGTCAGCTGCCAGGTCCAGATCAGGGCGACAGTGACGATCATCGAGACGATCATCGCGGCAAATGCTGCACGCGCTTCCGGCCCTTCACGGTACGCGGCGTTGAGGCAGTTGGTGATACCGGTGTAGAGCGAGACGAGCGGCACCCACCAGATCGTGGTCTGCATCAGCATCTTGCAGACCTCCGGATGATCGGGGAACAGCAGTCGAGCGACGGGACCCGCGAGGAAGTACACCGGGAGCGCCGCCGCCATTCCTACAGCGAACGAGAGGAGCAGGTAGTTCCGCACGCTGCGGCGGAAGGCTTTCGGCCCTTCACCGTGGTTGCGCACGAGGACCGGAAAGAAGGCGGTGTTCAGGCCGTCAGGCACGACGATGAGACGTGTGGGGACGAGCGTGCCGGCCGCGAAGTAGCCATACGACGTCACGTCGACCAGCTTGGGCACGAGCAGGTTCGCGGCCTGGGTATCGAGCCCGTAGATCAGCAGCTGGCCCGTGAAGGTCTTCGACTCGGCCAGGAGCGCCCACCACCGCCGCGGCATCCACAGCATCCGCACGGGAAACAACTGACGCTGCACGAGCAGCAGCGACAACGCCGCCATGAGAATCGGGCCGATCATGTACGACGCGGCCAGTCCGATCGGACCAAAGCCAAAGTAGATGGCGACCACGGACGCGACCGTGAGCGACAGGCCACCGATACCGTTGATGATGGACATCGACGGCAGACGTTCGAACCCGATCAGCAGGTCAGCGACCACCTGCGCGACGGCATTGAAGATGCCACCGAGCGCGAGGAGCGCCGTGCACTGGATGACGATGCCGCGGTAGCCAAGTGCGATACAGGCCGCGAGTGACACGGCACCGGCGAACGCGCCGAGGAAGATGCGCAGACCCAGTTGTTCGGCGAACGCATGGGGTGCCTTGTCGCGCTCGCGCGAGATCAGTCGTACGAACGCCGACCGCGCGCCAAGTCCAACCAGCACCGTGGTGCTGGCCAGCAGTGAGAGTGCCACGGCCCACTCGCCGTACTGCAGGGGCCCGAGCGACTTGATGATGTACCCGGTGGCAGGGATGGAGAGGGCGTTCAGCAGCAGCGGCTGCGCCACCATGAAGCCCGCGCCGATCAGAGACTTCCGGCTGTTGCGCCACAGATGGAGCAGCTTGCCGAGTCCTGCCGGTTCAGGAGTCTCCTCAGCCACGGGCAATCAGCCTGGCGCACACACGGGTATCGAGACGCCGCAGAGGGACGAAATGCGGTCCGAACGATTCGGGCGCGGGGCTGCCGATTGGTACACAACGATTGAGCATGCGGACGACTGCGATGGAGCGAGTCAGGCTACGACGCTGCCGAGAGATTGGCCGCGTGAGCCCAGTGTTCGAGCATCAGCACCTGGAACAACTGGCGTCCCCAGTCGTTCTTGCCGCTGCGATGCTCGTCGAGCATCCGTGCCAGCCGCTCGCGATCGAATAGATCGCGCGTCGATGATGCAGGGTTCTGAAGCACGTCGGCGGCCGACACACCCCACGAACCCCTGAGGAGCTGCGCGATCGGCGTCGGAAACCCGAGCTTGCGCCGCTTGATGACTTCGGGTGGCAGCCGGTCGGCGAGTGCTTTCTTCAAGATCATTTTTTCGCCGCGCAGTCCCACCTTATAGCGCGCTGGTACTCGCGCCGCGAGTTCCACCAGGCGATGGTCCATGAACGGCACGCGCAACTCGAGTGACGCGGCCATGCTCATGAGATCCGATCGGAGCAGGGTGTTGTCGACCAGCCACGTGCGGCAATCGACGGCAGCCATTCGGGACATCGACTCGGGTCCGCCGGCTCCGTCATAGAAACGGCGAACGCTTTCCCTGGGATCGGTCGACGCAAGTGCCGAGCGCACGCCAGGTGCGTACAGCTGATTCTTGACCGTCGTATCGAAGTGATTCAAACCCAGGTATCGACGTTCGAGCGGCTCGGCGGCCAGCCGCAAGTACTTGGCCAGCCGACCCGAGGCGTGAAACGCTCCGGCTAGTCTATCGGCCAGTGGTGCCAACCGCCGTAGGACCGAGTTGGGAACGGCCACCTGCGCCAGATGCACGGCGTACATCGTGCGGTAGGCCTCGTATCCGAGCCAGGTCTCGTCCGAGCCTTCTCCGGACAGGATCACCTTGACGTGCGCCCGGGCGAACCGGCAGACGGCGAGCAACTGGCCGACCATCGGCTCGGCCAGCGGCTGACACAGGAGCTCCGCGGCTTCGAGCAGCAGCTGTCCGTGTTCTTCGCTCGTCAGTCGATGCTCATGATGCCGGGTGCCCAGCTTGCGCGCGACGTTCCGCGCCTGGCCGAACTCTGTGACGGCGCCCGGAATGTCGACACCGACGCAGAAGCTGTCGACACCGTGTCCGCCTTCCTGGCGAGCCAGCGTTGCGGCGATCGCCGTCGAGTCGACGCCGCCCGAGAGCAGCACACCAAGCGGCACGTCGCTTCGACGCTGCAGCCGCACCGAGTCGTCGAACATCCGGCGGATGTCAGCGGCCCACTGCTCCTTCGACGGCGCGAAGTCGGGTTCGAACTGCAGGCTCCAGTAGGTACGTGTTTCAACGCCGCGCGCGGTGTCGATGGTGGCCAGCGTTGCCGGCGCCAATTTCTTGACGCCACGCTCCATGCAGCGTGGGTGCACGACGTAGCCGAGCGTCATGTACTCGTCCACGGCCTGCAGATCGAGCGCCGTATCGACGCCAGGCAGACCCCGGAGCGCCTTCACCTCGGAGGCGAAATAGAACCCGTCCTTCGTCTCGGCGTAGTACAACGGCTTGATGCCCAGGCGATCGCGACACAGCACGAGCCGCCTGAGAGAGGCGTCCCAGATCGCGAACGCGAACATGCCGTTGAGCCGTCGGGCGAAGTCGAGACCCCACTGACGGTACGCGAGGAGAATTGCCTCGGTATCCGAGTGCGTCTGCGGCACGTGCCCGAGCGCGCGCAGTTCATCGAACAGCTCGAGATAGTTGTAGACCTCGCCGTTGTAGACGATGGTCAGCTGGCCATCAGCCGTAGACATCGGCTGCACGCCGCCTTCGAGGTCGATGATGGCGAGCCGGCGATGCGCCAGGCCTACCGCACCATCCGCAAAGAATCCTTCACCGTCCGGTCCGCGATGAGCAAGCCGCGACGCCATGAAGTGAAGATCCTGAGCCGACGCCGGCGCCTGCGTGCGCCAGTTGAATTGTCCTGCGATACCGCACATCAGGCGGGAACTCGACCGAATAAGGAACCAAGCATGAACCGCTCTGAAGTGTACCTGAAGCGTTGGGGGGATCGGTTCGTGTTTCCTGCAGGTGTAGAGAGGATCATCCGATAACTCGAATCGAGAAAATTCTACGCGCGGTCGTCCATTGCGCCCTCGCTCGTGGTGCATCTGTCTGACATGCGCACGACGTCCGACATGGACGTCATCCAGGTCTGCGAACGGCTGACTTACTGATACTATTTGTGAAGCGATTTTATTGATGTCTCCAGACCTCAGCCTGCCACTTCTGATCTTCTGGATCGGTGTCGGCGGCGTGCTCTACCACTACGCTGGATACCCCGTTGCAATCTGGCTGCTCTCCCGGATCTTCGGCCGGGCATCGTCATTGCCCGCCGAACCTGCGAGTCTGCCATTTGTCTCGGTTGTCGTCTCTGCTCTCAACGAAGAAGACGTCATAGGCGAACGCGTCATCAACGCGCTTGCCACCGACTACCCGGCAGACCGGTTCGAGTTCGTGGTGGCGTCCGACGGCAGCACCGATCGCACCGCGGCCATCGTCCGCGGTTTCAACGATCCGCGTATTGTCCTGCTCGATTTTCCCGTTCGCCGCGGCAAGCCGGTTGTGCTGAACGATGTCATCCCGCACCTGCGCGGCGACATCGTGGTGTTGTCCGATGCCAACACGGCCATCGAACCGCAGGTGGTTCGCCGGATGGTGCAGTGGCTCTCGGACGCGTCGGTGGGTTCGGTGGTGGGCCGTCTCGTGTTGACCGATCCGGTGAGCGGCCAGAACGTTGACGGTGTCTATTGGCAGTACGAGACGTTCCTGAAGAAGTGCGAGGCACGACTCGGCGCACTGCTCGGAGCCAACGGCGCCATCTACGGATTTCGCCGCGCCACGTTCGTTCCACTGCCACTCGATACGCTGGTCGATGACTTCGTGCTGCCGCTGCTCATGAAGCTCAAGAGCGGCGGGACGATTGTCTACGACGCCGACAGCGTGGCGCACGAAGAAGCACCCGAACAGCTCGGCTCCGAGTTCAAGCGGCGCAGCCGCATCGGCGCCGGCGGTTTCGCGAGCCTGCGCGTGCTGTGGCCGCTGCTGCTCCCCAATCATGGATGGACGGCGCTCTCGTTCGCGTCGCACAAGGTCCTGCGCTGGTTCTGTCCGCTGCTGATGTTCGCGGCGCTCGTCAGCAACATGTTCCTGCTCGACCGCCCGTTCTATCAGCTCCTCTTCGCGGGACAAGTGCTCTTCTACGCGGCGGCCATCGCCGGCGCGTGGTTGCCCGGCACGAGCAAGGTGGCCAAGGTGCTTCGCCTGGCCACGCTCTTCACCAGCGTCAACGCGGCGCTCGTCATGGGCCTGTGGCGATGGCTCGTCGGCCAGCGTGGCGCCACCTGGCAGCGCACGGCGAGAACACCGCGTGCGTTTGACGCCTCATCGGACGCCGCGCAGACCCGTCGTCCCCTCAGCGACGTCGCCGACAAGAACGCCAGCGCCTAATGAATCAGGTCGCATCTCCGACAGCCGCCTATCCATCGGCGACACCGCGCACCCTGCTGGTCGTGCACGTGGTCATCAGCTTCGCCATTGGCGGGCTCGAGGTCCTCGTCGCCGATCTGGCCAGCCGCGCACGGCATGTACGCGCGCACGTCATCTGCCTGGAAAGCCTCGGTCCGCTCGCGCGCAAGCTCGAAGGCTCGACGGCAACAGTCGAGTGCATCGGGACGCCTCAGATGCCGGTGCTCGAAAGCGCGCGCGTCCTCAGACGACGGCTGGCGGAACTCGCGCCGGACGTCATCCATACGCACAACGAGAAGGCGCACATCCACGCCGCACTCGCGACGCTCGGCTGGCAGACACCGATCGTCCACACGCGGCACGGACGCGGCCAGGTGGAAACGCGGCTCTCGTGGGTGGCCAATCGCCTCGCCGTCAAGCGCTCTCGATTTCTCGTGTGCGTGTCCGCCGACGCCGTCCAGGTCGCGCGCGAAGAAGGCGCCACGCCACGGCAACTGCGCGTGCTGCTCAATGCCATCGACGTGCGCAGCTACGACGCCTCCGGGTACGACACGCAGGCCAACAGCTGGCACGCGGTGACGGTGGCCAGGCTCGCCGCCGTCAAGGACATCGCCACGATGCTTCGTGCGGCGCGCATCATCAGGGACGCACATCCCGAGTTCCGCCTCCACGTGGTTGGTGACGGTGAGTCGAGACCCGGGCTCGAGCAACTGGCGAAGGAACTCGATCTCGCAGACACGGTCACGTTCCACGGAGCCTCGACCAATCCGCGGCCGTACCTCGCTGCCGCCAGTCTGTTCATGCAGTCGTCCATCAGCGAAGGCATCTCGTTGACGCTGCTCGAGGCGATGGCTGCCGGCCTGCCAATCGTCGCAACTGACGTTGGCGGCAACCGTGAAGTCGTGGAAGAGGGACGCACCGGTTATCTGGTTCCGTCCCAGAATCCGCAGGCGCTGGCTGACGCCGCCGTGCGTGTGCTCACTCAACCAGACACTGCCAGAGCGATGAGCCGCGCGGCGCGACGTCGCGCCGAAGACAAGTTCGATCTCGATCGCATGGTCGCCGAATACGAAGCGCTCTACGCCGAGGCCGTCGGATGATGCCGAGTCCGGACATCACCGCGCGTCACCGGCGGACACGTCGACATCCGAACACCGCGTGGTCGCCTTGCGCGGCCGACGCCCAGGTCGCGGAGGCCTGAACCCATGGCTATCGCTGCCGTCGTGCTCTATCTGGTTGTGCTGTACGTCAGGCCGGGCGAAATCATCCCGGGCTGGGAAGGCATACCGTTCGCCGCCATCACACAGGGTCTCGGCATCATCGCCGTAGGCATCTCCTGGCTGATGCGTCCGCGCAGCTTCCTCAACCAGCCGCTCGACCTCTTCGTCGCGGGCTTCTTCATGGCAGCCGTGCTGTCGAATCCGGCCTGGGGCTGGATTGGCGGCGCACAGTACGCCTTCACGATGCTGTTGCCCGCGATCATCGCGTATTTCCTGATTCGCGGCGCCGTCCGCACACCGAAGCACCTGCGCATCCTGGGCTATGCGCTGGTCACGCTGACGATGTTCCAGGCGATAAACGGGATCTACCAGTACCAGACCGGCGTTGGCCTCGGCAACGTCGAAGCCTACGAACAGCGCGTCACCGTCACGACCGATGGTGCTGACGAAACCACCGAAGTCGCCCGCATTCGCGGCACCGGCATCTTCAACGATCCCAACGACCTCGCGCTGGCCTTCGTCTGCGCCATGCCGTTCCTCGTGGGCCCGCTGCTCGGCAAGCGCACGACGTTCCTTGGACGCGTGATGACCGTTCTTCTGGCGGTGCCGATTCTCTGGGCGCTCTACCTCACCAACTCGCGCGGCGGCGTGCTCGGTCTGGCTGCTGCCCTGCTGCCGACGATCTGGCGATCAGGACGCTGGTTGACGAAGGCGATGGTCGTACTTGGTCTGGTCGCCGCGCTTGGTCTGGCGGCGCCCTCGCGCATGACGCAGATGGACTCCGACGAGTCGTCCGCGCAGGGCCGTGTGCAGTCGTGGTCGGCCGGCCTGCAGATGCTCAAGATGCGACCGGTGCTCGGCGTCGGCTTCGGCCGCTACGGCGAGTACAACGAACTCGTCGCGCACAACTCGTTCGTGCACGTACTCGGCGAGCTCGGCATGGTCGGCGGTTTCTTCTTCACCGGCATGTTCTTCTGGCTGTTCCGAGGACTGGCGTCAGTGCGCCCCTCGGGTGCAGGGGCCCTGCCCGCTGAAGAGGACCGACTCTTCAACTGGGGTGACGAACTCTTCATGGCCTGTACTGGACTGGCCGTGTCGATGATCTTCCTCTCGCGTCAGTACATCGCGATTGTCTTCATCTTCTTCGCGATGGGCGCCAGCTATCGCGGCCTGCTGCAGGACGTCGGTGTCAGGGTGAAGACGGCGACCGGACGTGAAGCCGGCACCATCACCGCATACCTCGTCGGTGGCGTCGTCGCGGTGTACATCGCTGTGCGCGTCCTCGCGGTGTGGAGCGCGAAGTAAGCGAAGGTCGAACCTGGAATTTCAGATTTCGGATTGAAGATCGAAGATTGGAAAACAAAGAATTTCCAATCTCAAATCTTCAATCCGAAATCTTCAATCCTACGGTTCCACCACCGTTCCCATCTGCACCACTTCGAAGTCGCGTCCCTTGATGCGCTTCAGCGTCTCGATGTCCGCGTCATTCCAGCGCGGGTCCGGGGCTCCGGACACGTAGAACGGTCCGCCGTTGTCGGCCAGGATCATTCCGTACTTTTTCAGCGCGACAATCAGCGGACGAACGTGCGGCGGAAAGGCATTCGCATCCACCGACGCCTTCAGGCGCACACGCAGGCCCATGGGCGGCAATGACGCATTCGAGTCACGGCTGGCCGCATGCGTGGCTGGCGCGACGTAGGCGCGTCGTGATTTCGGTACGGTGAAGCGCAGCGCATGTTCGATGCGACCGAGTTCCACCATTTCCTCGTAGCGGACCAGACCCGGGAAGATCGCCAGGCCCGCGGCATCAGCGGAGGTCCAGCCACGCGGACGCTTCGTGTCGCCGAACAGATCCCACACCGCGCCGGAGCCGGCGTGCCATCGCCCATCCTTGAACCGCACCGCATACAACTCGTAGAGTCGCAGGTTGTCGCGGTCGATCATCACGATGTGATGGTCGCCGTCTCCCGCCGGCGTCTTTCCCGCCGGAACGCCTTCGATGGGCGGATTGGGCGGAATGGGATAGAGCACGTCGTCGCTCTCGTCCGCGTAGTCGAAGACCACCGGAAAACGAGGCGTGTCGCCCGGCACGATGACATACGGAATGCCCCACGGTGCGCCGGCGTAGGTGGTACCGAAGTCGGGATGCAGCGGAATGTCCGCCCCAATCGTTCCGATGATCTTGTCTGATGCAGGGTCGGCTGGCAGATGGTCGATCGGCACATTCCACGCCGAGTCACCGGCCATCGCACGACGTCCACCGAGCGACGCGTTGATGCCGAGTGCAATCGAGCTGGTACCTGCAGGGCCGGCACCGGCTGCTTGATACGCGGCACCCGACGTCGTGCGTGTGTCGGTGCGCGACTGGACCGCCACTCCCGACTGTGCGAGCGCGCCGCGCTGCACCGACAGCAGCGTCACGATCGTCAGCGTCGTCGTGATGAGAGCGGAAGTGAAGACGACATGTCGATGCATAGTTGGGATCTTACCTGAGCAGCAGAGGTGACACGTGGCGTGAAATCGACCGCGCGCGTGCGTCCGCACGCCATTTCACAGCGTGGCTGGCGGCTGCGTCAGCAAGTGATCGCTTGATTGCGGATGGAAGTGACTGACAGGTGTTTGTACGGAGCGGTCTGCGAGATGCCTGGGACTCGCCGAGCTGTATGAAGTCGGCGAGTCCCAGGCTGTTGCCGGCCCTGCTGGCAGGCGCGTGTGCGGTGAGCTGGAAATGACTAGCTGGCTGCGCGACGCCGTACCGGCTCGGTGATGCGCCGAATCTGAAAGTCGCGATAGGCCGACGGGTCGCCCGTCTTTCCTGCTTCAGCAGCCTTGATGATGTTGTACATCTCGCGGGCTGTCACGTAGTGCAGGCGGAAGTTGGTGCCGTCGTTGAACTCGGTCGAGATGCGGCGATGGAACTCGACGGCGACATCGCCAAGCAGCACGTCCGCGTTGAACTCGGGAGCCCCGTGCGTGTGCACCTTGATGAAGACCCACTCCGGGCGTCCTTCGACAGTGATGCGCGAGTCGAGCCACCGCTTGAAACGGACAGCCGTGGGCCGGTTACCCATCGAGCAGTCCAGCGTGCCGCTGTCGATGCGCGGCACCGGATTGCGAAGGATGTTCGGCCACCAGACAGTGAGCGGTCCTTCGATGAGCATCAGACTGTCTGTCGGTGCGCTGCCCCCGACGCGGACCGGCGCGCCTGAATCGTACGACCGCGGTTTGAGCGTATCGTCCTGCGCATAGTAGATCGTGTTCACGATTCGACTCTGCGCGGGGTCCGGCACCGCGGGCATCGTCAGGTCGGCATAGCAGCCGGTTTCCCGGAGAATCGTGATCTCGTCGTTGACGCCGCAGACCGAATCGTCCAGGGCCCCGTTGTCGAGCGCCCAGTTCCCGTGAATGAACGCGTAGGCAATGCGTCCATCCGGAAATCGTGACAGGAGTCCGTGGCGCTCGGCGAGCGCAGTGGTGAACGATTCGAGCTGCTCTCGAACGCCCGCTGACGTGTCGTTGTGATGATGCAGGTGCACTTCGACTTCGCCGTAGCCTTCACCACAGAGTTCGGCGAGCGAGTCGAGATGCTCGGGCCTGTAGACTTCAGCCGGAAAGAAGAAGGAGTGTTGCGGCGGACGCCCGTCGGCGTCCCGGAAGCGATCGAACAGCACCGGGTACTGCGTACGCCACCGCGCAACACGCGCGCGTTCCTGCTCAATCGACACATCCTGATGGTTCGGCTCGTAATGATCGGCGAGGCAGAACATCACGTGCACGGGCGTGCCGGCAGGCGGACGCTGCCGCCGCATGCGGGTGCGAATGTAGTCAGGAAGCCAGAGATGTGCGTTCTTCGGTAACGCCACGGTCATGCAGAAGTTTCGGTCCGGTTTGGCACGAAATTCAGAGTGTGCTCAGTTGTTTACGGGCATCCGCGGCGATGGGCGAATCTGCACCCAGTCGCACGGCTTCTTCGAGCGAGGCCTTGGCTTTGGCGCGATCCCCGCCCTTCAGATACGCCAGACCAAGATGATAGTGGAAGAGTGAGGTCCGAGGGCTTCGGTCCACGCTCTCCTTCAACGCCGCAATCGCCTGCGGCGCCATGTCCTTCTTGTAGTAAATCCAGCCCAGCGTGTCGCTGACCTCCGGAAGGAGCGGCAGCTTCGCCTTCGCGGTCTGCGCCAACTGCAGCGCGATGTCGACGTTCTCGTCGCCCTGCGCCATCATCCACGCCAGGTTGTTTGCCGCGACAGCCGCTGTCGGCTCGCGACGCAGCACGTCCTGGTAACGCAGCTTGGCTTCGGGTTCGCGGTGCAGCGCCTCGAGAATGATGCCGACCATCGTCGATGCGGCGACCGACTCGGGCGAGCGTGCCGACGCGCGTTCGAACTCGGTGAGTGCCGCTTCGAGCTTGCGCTGCGACAGATAGAGGTTGCCGAGCAGCGTGTAGGCCCCGAGGTTGCTCGGTTCCACATCGATGGCGCGGCGGAAGAGCTCTTCGGACTTCTGCAGGTCGCCGGTCGACGCATACGTGCGGCCCGCCAGGACAAGCAGACGCGCATCCTGCGGCGACTGACCGAGCGCTGCGTCAACGCGCTGGCGGGCGGCAGCTTCGTCCTTGGTGGCGACGTCCAGGGCGATGCGGCCGTTGAGTGCTTCGAGGGACTTCGGCTCGACCTCGAGCGCGCGGTCGAAGAACTTCTTGGCTGCCGGCAGGTCGCGCTTCACGATCATCACGCTGCCCATTGCCGAGAGCACGTCGGCCGAATCCGGCGCGGCGGCATACAACGCCTTGGCTTCCTGCTCGGCGCGAGCGACGGCTCCCTCAGCAAGCAGCGCGCGCACGAGCAGCACGCGGTTCGAGCCGCTGCGCGGTGAGTTGCGCACCGCATCCTCTGCAAACTGGCGTGACGTCGCAGCCTGACCCTGCGCGAGGTTCAGCCGCGCAAGCTGCGCCTGCGCCGCACCAGCGCGCGGATTGATCTTCAGCGTCTCCTGGAATGCCGCCATGGCGGCCGCGCTCTCGTTGCGCGTCATCAGGATCAGCCCGCGCATGTACTGTGCTTCCGCAGACTGCGCATCGGCCTTCACGGCCGCATCGGCCTGCAGCAACGCGTCGTTCGGCTTGCCGAGCGCCATCAGGTAGCGCGCCTTCAACAGCAGCGCCTGCACGTTCTGCGGTTCGGACGTGAGCACCTGATCGAGTTCCTTCATGCCCTCGTCGTTCTTCTTCTCCGCAAACGTGATCTCGGCCAGCTTCAACTTGGCCGCCGTGCCGACACTGGCATCCTGCCGCAAGGCCGAGTAGATGGCCTGCGCTTCGGGGATGCGCTTGCTGAGCACGTAGTAGTCCGCGAGCGCCATCCGGGCGTCCGGTGTCTTCGAGAGTTCCGCGGCCGCCTTGAGATAGGGTTCGGCCTCCGCCACGCGGTTCGTCGACATCAGGTACAGCGCCATCACGCGGTTCGCGAGCAGATCGCGCGGCGCCACGTCGAGAGCCTTGCGAATGGTCTGTTCGGCGAGCTCGGGCTGCTCGGTGGACCAGTAGAAGTTGGCCAGGACCAGATGCGCCTGCGGATTGGTTGGCGCGAGCTCCACAGCGCGCTTCAGTGCCGTTTCGGCCTCGGCGCGATTGCCGCGCTGACTTTGCAGGGCGCCAAGGTTCGCATACGCGCGGCCGTTCTCGGGGTCGAGCTTGATGGCCTGCTCGACTTCTTTGACCGCGCCGTCGAGATCCTTCAGGCCCGCCAGCGCAGAGCCCAGGAGAATCTGGCCCTCGGCACTCTGCGGGTTCTTCGCCAGAATGGCCTGCGCACGCGTTTTCGCGTCGGCAAACTCGCCAAACAGCAACAGATAGCTGATGGCTTTGGTCTGCACATCGAGCTGGTCTGGCAGCAGATCGGCAGCGCGCAGGTACTCGCGTCCCGCATTCTGGATGTCGCCCGCCTGCACGTACGCTTCGGCCAGCTTCTGGCGTGCTTCGCCGAACTTCGGATCCTTCTGGATGGCGTTGCGATATTGAATGATCGCTTCGTTGAATTTCTTGTCGGCTGCGTACTGATCGCCGCTCTTCACGAACGCCCGCTTCGCCGATTCGGGGTCGGCCGCGCATCCAGCCACGACGAGTGTCACGGACAACGCAGCGGCAAACGCAGTGAAACGTGCAGTGATGTTCATCGAGCGAACCCTCGCATGCTGACGGACAGGAACGGACGCTGACGCAGGGTCAGCTTGGAAGATAGCGGCCAAGCAGCGGATACAAGGTCTGCGCGAAGCCGACGGCCTGACGTTCGGCATCTTCTTCGGTTGTGACGATAGGCGCGATGATGCGGACGAGCGCGCCGTCGGTTCGATTCGTGCGGATGGCGTCGAGCACCATGTACACCTTGCCCCAGTACTCGCTGGCGACCACGCGCCCGTGGCTTTGATACCAGTAGAGCACCAGTTGTCGATCGAGTCCTTTTTCGATGACGTAGCGATTGACCGTGATCGACGAACTGGCGGCACTGACCGGAATGGCCGTGCGCGTGAAGCTGATCGGACTCCAGCCGGCGCCAGGCAAGCAGTTGAGCGGCGAATGCATCGTGTCGCCTTCGCGCTGGCTGCCGTAGTAACCGACGTACAGGCCAATCGGCCGGCGACTTGCGTCCAGATACACGCGGTTGATGTACTCGTCGACGCCGAGAACTGCCAGTGTGCCCTGGTCGAAATCGGGCGCGCGCTGACCTCTCCAGAATGACAACTGCATGGGACAGGTGGCCAGCGGCTCGCGCGTCGGCACCGGTTCGGCACGCATCGTCACCGCCAGGAATGCGGCAGATGCCAGCATCAAGGCCGTGAGGATTCCGAGACGGGTTGGTGTTCGCATCGGGTTACCCAATCGATTCCACCGGTGGGGGGAATACCCACGCAGTTCCGCGCTGGATAGCGAACAACAGCGACGAGGCTGCAATGAACATCAGCCATCCCGAAAATGTGTGCAGGAACCCGGTTGCCGCATCAGGACCGACATAGTGGGCTGCGATGCCGGTGCCGGCCACTCGCAGCCCGTTGGCCAAGATAGCCACCGGAACAGTCGACAACGCGATCAACGACCGCATCGTCCAGCGCGAATCTGTGAAGTAGCCCAGGACAATCCCGAGCGTCAGCAGCGAAATCAGCGACCGGATGCCGCTGCAGGCTTCCGCGACCTCCAGCCGCGTGTTCGCGAGAATGATGACGTTCCCTTCCCTCAAGACCGGAATGCTCAGTACCTGCAGGGCCATCTCGCCAAATCGTGACGCCAGCAACTGCAGCGGAAAGGCGATCTGGTTGAAGACGATGGCGGGCAGCGGGATCATCAGGAGCAGGAACGCGATGGGAAACCGGAGAATCCGCAGATGTTCGGTTCCAAATGCGAACAGCACGACGCCCACCACGGTGCCAATCATCGACATGCGCATCAGGAAGAGTTCAGCGCCCAGCGTGCCGGCGACCAGCGTCGCCAGGCTCGCCAGGAGGATGCCGACTCCGAGCGCGCTCGGCTTCAGCGGTGCGGCGGCGAGAGCGTCTCGACGTTCCCAGGCGAAGTACAGGGCGAGTGGAACGATCAGGAAACCGTGCGAGTAGTTCTCGTCGTGCGACCAGTCTCGAACGAGCTTCTGGAGTACATGCGAGTAGAGCACCAGAAACGCGGTGGCGGCTATCGCTTCCGATGTAATGAGTGCACGCCGGTTCATATCACATGCGCCCCGAAAAAGGGGCGACAGCAAACGATAGTCCGTTCGCAGCGCGCTTGGCTAGTGCTGAGTTGGTCGGCCGAATCGGGCGAATTGGAGCCGCGGGTCGCCCCGGGGCCGTGAGGCTTACTGGAAGTGACTTGATACGACGTGCTTTTTCGAGCGGCGAAGGCGCCGAACGGAGCGCGCAAGCCCGAGCAGCCCGGTGCCAAGGAACAGCAGCGAGGCAGGTTCCGGAACAGGGTTGGAACTCAGCGCACCGACGTAGGCGTTCAGAGGACCTGCGGGACGACCGGCGACGACCTCGAACGGGTTCTGAGGGCCGAGGTTGAATGAGATATCTACGCCCGACGAGGCCGTCATGCTGGGCATCGGGGGCTCGAACCTGGCTTGCCGACCCGCGCCACCAGCATCGGGTGCCGCCTGGGGACCGGGCGCCTGGACTGAAGAAGGGGCAACAGTCGCTGCATTCCGAACGAAGATGGCAGGACCCTGCGCCAGCAGTTGGAGCGTGCTGAAGTCTTCCGGAAGCGTCTGCAGGCTGTCGCCAAGGGCGATAGCATCGTCGACGCCCGCAAACGACGTGTGAGCCGTGAGCGTCCACCCGGACGTACGCTGAAGCGGCGCAGAGACAAACGCAAACGCCTCGTCCGTCAACTCACCCGACTCCGCATGGCGAGGGAACTCAACGCCGTTGAGACCACGAAACTGCTCGTCTTCGCGTGACACACCAGGAAGGTCGCCGACCAGCGAAGACCGACCACGAACATCACGGCTGCTGTCGAAACCCGCTACTCCAAGCGAAATCGTGGACGCCGACGCCATTGCCGACGTCGCCATCATGAACACGCTGACCCACACACCGCCGACCGCGATTCGCATTCGCCTTTGTTTCTCCCCGCCCATTGCTCGCGCCTATAACCGGATGCATAGCAATATTCGCTCCCACGGATGAGAAAGCCCGGGCACAGGCGATAATCTGGCGGAATCCACCAGTTTTTCCACGCAAATACGCGACTTCTACCCACAGGTGTCAAGAATCAGACAGACCAATAGTCACCTAGAAGACCACAAATAGGCAGACTTATATCGTTTTCGACGATGGCTTGGAGAATATTGAGGTGGGAAAGCTCCGCCAAGGCGGCGATGCCGTCGGGGTCGAAGCCCGAGGAAAACTCGCCGTGGAGGCGGCGTCTCAATGTCGAGGCAGCAAACGGGATTCCAGCCCTGGCTATCTGACGATATCGTTAGCTAAGCCTTTTGTAATCAATATTTAACAGTCAAGAGTGCGAAAGCGCCGTCTTGGCCTCCGTGTATGGAATCACGTCGATCTGCTTTCCGTTGTATCGGTAATAAGTGCACTTCGAACGGGAACCGGTTCAGAGGGCGGCACAAAGAGGAGGCGGCTGAGTCTGGTCCGGGTGCGAGCGGGTGATCCCATAGGACTGAGACTTTCACGACTGTCCCCCGTACACGAAAAGACCGGAGGCTCGCAGACTTATGACGCCCGCGAACCTCCGGTCTTCAGACTCGACCGAACGACCTGCTAGGAGTGCGTCCGGCCCAGTCTGCGAACAGCAAAGCTGGTCCCGAGCAGCACCGTTCCGAGCAGCACCATGGTGACTGACTCGGGCAGCACCGACTGACGATCGCAGCTCTTGCACGAACCACTGGCCGACTTCTGCTGAGCCGAAGCCTGTGCGGGTTCGCCAAGCGTCATCTGTCCGGAGATGAACCCTGGCAATCCGGCAGCAGCGTCTCGCGCCACGCGACTCAGATGTGAGGGCGACACCGCCGAACGAACGGGCGACCAGAAGGTGGATGCCGACGCATTGCCTGCCAATGCCATCGTCACCAACACAGCCAGGCCCGCCAGAATTGCAGAGACTTTCATACGATTACCATGCTCCTCGGCACGACGTAGGCCCGGCGACGATGCCGTTCCTATAACCTCAGCCATAGCAAGCGCTGCGCCAGAGGCCCACCTCAACCAAATGCTAGAAAATACAGAGCCGCCGACCTGATGCTCTAGATCAAGTACATCGAAAGGCAGATTTATGGTTCATCTTTCGGACTACAGGCAGACTTGACGCCGAACGGAAGACGAACCTCAGGACCCGATGTTCAGCCGTTCGAGCCAGCGGTACAGCGAGCGGCGACTCATGCCGAGTTGCTTCGCCGCCGCCGCCTTGTTCCCGTTGTTCTGCCGCAGGACCCGGGATATCTGGTCGCGTTGTGCGGTCGAGAGCAGGCTCGGATCCGCGCTGTCGGCACGCGTAGCGTCAACGGGCATCTCTGCGGCCGCGGTCACCGTCGGCACGGTGCTCAAGGCCACCGCCATCTCGCGCTCGGCGACAATCCGGCCGTCGGTGAGAATGCACGCGCGTTCGATGACGTTGCGCAGCTCGCGCACGTTGCCCGGCCACGTCGCTTGCTGCAGAAGGCGCTCGGCCTGTGCCGTGATGCCCTTGATCGGCCGGTTCAACTTCCCAGCAAACTCACGCACGAATGAGGCGGTCAGAAACGGGATGTCCTCGCGACGGTCGCGCAGCGGCGGAATGTGTAGTTCGATGGTGCTCAAGCGAAAGTACAGGTCGCTCCTGAACTTGCCCTCGACTGACTGACCCCGAAGATCGCGATTGGTCGCCGCAATCGCGAAGACGTCTGCCCTGCGCGTCTCGAGCGACCCCACACGCTGCACCTCCCCGTACTCCACGGCGCGCAGCATCTTGGCCTGCAGCGGCAGCGGCAGCTCCCCAATTTCGTCCAGGAAGATGGTGCCGGAATCCGCGTGCTCGAACAGGCCCACCTTCGTATCGGTTGCACCGGTAAACGCGCCGCGGACGTGGCCGAACAGTTCACTCTCGAACAGCGTCTCGACGACGGCGGAGCAGTTGACGGTGATGAGTCGCCGATCCTTGCGCGGACCAAGCTTGTGGAGGGCCTTCGCGACCAGTTCCTTGCCCGTCCCCGTCTCGCCGGTGACCAGCACCGTGCGCGCGTACGGGGCGAAGCGCCGGACCGAGTCGAACAGCTCCTGCATGCCGGGACTGCGACCGATCAATCCGTAGAACTCGAATTGACGCGCCACGTCGGCATCAATCCGCAACAACATCTCGCGGCGCTCGACGCTCTTGCGAACGGTCACCAGCAGGTCGCGGAAGCGCTCCACGTCCAGCGGCTTCGAGATGTAGTCGAGTGCACCGGCCTTGATGGCATCGACTGCTGACCCGATGCTGCCCGATGCGGTCGTGAGGATCACTTGCGCCTGCGGGTCCACGGCCTTGATCTCGGCAAGCACACTCAAGCCGTCGAGACCGGGCAGGCCGACGTTGATGACAGCGCCGTCCGGTCGCAGCGTCGGCAGGGCCGCTAATGCTGAACGTCCGTCTGACTCCCGCACCACCTCAAAGCCCATGTCGGTTGCGAGCTGCTCGATGAGCGCGCACACGACCCCATCGTCATCAACGACCAGCAGCGTCGGTGTCTTCGCCGTGTCGGTATTCACCAAAGCCGTTCCAATTCCAGGAAGGAAGGACTTACCTGTACCAGCCACGGAGCCGGTAGACGACAAGCCCTGAGAGCTCGTGCGCCACCATTCCGGTCTCCTCCAATCCCTTATCGGTCGGAATCAGTTTTTGCCACCATCTGGAAAACGGCGTTGTCTCGTGCGCAATCGCGGGAATCGTCGCGAGCCCTTCGGCGAGGAACGTGCCAACCGAACGCCGCATGTGCACGGGCGACGTGACCAGGACGATGTGGTCCACGGGGTGGGTGGCGAGCATCTCTTTCACAATCACCGCTTCGCGATGCGTGGTCTCCGAGCGGTCCTCGACCAGGATTCGCTCACGAGGAACGCCGAGCGTCACGAGTGCGTCGGCCATGCTTTGCCCTGACGGCCAGCTGTTGTCCGTGACCTCGATCAGGCCACCGGAACTGATGACGAACTCCGGATGAAGCAGATGATAGACACGCGCCGCCTCGGCGACCCGTGTTGCGCCGATCTTGTCGACCGCTGGGAAGACGCCGCCGTCCCAGTCGCGCGCGAGATGCGTTCCCGAGCCGAGCAGCACCACCGCGGTGCGCCCCGGGGGAACTGATTGCTGCGAAAGCGGCGCATAGCCCATCACCAGCAGCCGACCGAGTGCGGCCGGCAGAACATAGATGCTCGCGCAGGCGTAGCACGCGGCCGCCACGAGCATCAGCCGTCGAGCCCAGCCCGCCCCTCGCGACAACGCCACCAGCACGGCGCACAGGAGTAACGCTGTCGCCATGCCGCCTGCCGACAGCAGATACCAGAGGGCGGGTGCCACGTCTCGCTATGACCGCGGTTTGGGCTTGTACGGTCCCCGCGGTCCGTTGCGGTTGTCGCCGCGCTCCTCGCGGGGCCGGTTGCCCTCGCGATGCTCCTGACCCGGACGCCGCGTGTCGTTGCTGCCGCCCTTCGACCATGGGCGCTGACGGTCGCGATCTGCTGATGGCGCCGGCCTGTCATTCCACGGACGACGGTCAGAGGAAGGCGGACGGTTGTCACTGCGGGGAAGCTCGCGTCTGCCTTCCGTTGATGGACCCTTTTCATTGCGCGAGTCCCACGGACGTCGATTGTCGCGAGGCGGACGACCGCCTTGCGGACGGTCACCCTGCGGGCGGCCATCGCCGGACTTCGGTTGCCACGGACGATCGCGATGTTGACCGCGATCGTCGCGGTCGCGACCGGGGCGCTCGCGCTCCTGATCGGGCCTGAACGGCCGATCGAGATTCTCGAAGCGTGGTCGCTGATCGCCGAACGGCTTGCGCCCGTCAGGTCGGCCGCCGCGCCAGTCTCCACCGCGTGACTCGCCGCCACGCGAGTCGGGTCCACGCGAGTCACCGCCGCGCACATCTCTTCCCTGCGAGCCGCCGCGCGAGTCACCGCCACGAAAATCGCGGCTCTGTGGTGGACCGCCGCGGGATCCGCCGCCACGTGCGTCGCCACCACGGAAGTCACGACCCTGTGATGGGCCGCCGCGGGAATCACCGCTACGAAACTCTCCGCCCCGTGGCGGACCGCTGCGTGGCGCACCGCCGCGCGAGTCTCCACCGCGGAACTCTCCGCCACGAAAATCGCGCCGCTGCGAATCGCCGTCGCGCGAACTTCCGCCTTGCGGACCTCTGCCACGGGCGTCGCCGCCGCGCCATTCGCCGCCACGCGACTCACCGCCTCGCGAATCGCCTCGGGGTGGTGGTCCACTTCGGGTGTCGCCACCGCGCGACTCGCCGCCGCGCGACTCCCACGGTTTCTGACGCGGGCGCTCCTCGCGAGACTGCCACGGCTTTTGACCGGATCCACCTTCGCGCGGCTGCCATGGACGCTTTTCATCGCGTCCTTTCGGCGCCCAGCTCCCGCGCGTGTCGTCCCGGTCGCGTGGACCCTTGAAGTCGCGCTGATCGCCGCCTCGATACGGCGGTTTGCGATCAGAGGAGTGAGGCCGGTCGCCGCGTGCAGCGTCGCCGCGCTGCTCCCACGGCTTGCGACCCTGGGTGTCGCCCTTGGGCGCCCATGGTCGCTTGCCGGCACCGGGCCCTTTTGGCGCCCATGGTCTGTCGCGCCCGCCCTCACGCTGACTGGGAAGCGGGCGATCGCCTTCGTCGCGGCGTGTCGAGCGTGAGTCGTCGAACGGGGCGTCCGGACGTGCCGGTGGAGCGGCGCGCTCCGGTCGCGACTCGTGAGGTGCTCCAGCCCCGGCATCCTCACGACCTTCATACGGTCGCCGCTCGGGTCGATCGGTGGTTGGAAGCTCGCGACGAGCCCCTTCGTCGCCCGGCAGCGGGCCGTCGCGCTCGTCACCGCCTTCGCTGTGCTCGCGGGGCGCCATTGGGGCGCGTGCAGACTTGCGCTTGTCGAAGCGCGCGCGCGGATCCTTGTGGTTGCCGCCTGGACGCCATTCGCGTCCGCGATTCTCGCGCGGCCAGTCCTGCTTGCCCGCCCACTGCGCCTGCTCTGGAGAGTCCCACAGCTTCCCGCGGGCGAAGTATCGCAGCGTCACGTCGGTGTTCGTGCGCGTGAGCTGATTCAGTGTCGGCAGCAGCTCCTCGCGTTCTTTCGCACGAAACGCTGTGGGCGCGTCGCCGATGAGGATGGTCCAGTAGGCAAAGCGAGGAGGCATGCCGCCAGCGTAGCACGCCCGCTCTGCCCGCTCGTGTCAGCGATTCAGCCGCTTGATCTTCTCGACGAGCGTCGTCCGTTTGAGGTGCAGCAGCTGCGCCGCGCGGTTCTTGTTGCGCTTCGTCCGCTCCATGGCCAGCTCGATCAGCTCGCGTTCGATGTTGGAGATGACGGCTTCGAGGTCGAGTCCGCCGTCCGGGAGCGTCAAGCCCGGTGTCGAGGCTTCGACCGGCATGGCGGCAACCTCAGGCGGGAGGTCGCCCAGCTCGATCTGGCCGCGCACGCCGCGGAATGCGCCGGCGCGCTCCACCGCGTTTTCGAGTTCGCGCACGTTGCCCGGCCACGAGTACGCCATCAGTGCTCGCATGGCTTCCTGCGACACGCGAATCGGTGGCCCGTTCTCGACGCGCATCTTCTCGAGGAAGTGCTGCACGAGCAGCGGCACATCGTCCTTGCGATCGCGCAGCGGCGGCAACTGGACAGGAATGACGTTGAGGCGGAAGAAGAGATCTTCGCGGAAGTGTCCATCAGCGACCATGCGTCGAAGGTCACTGTTGGTTGCGGCGATCACCCGCACGTCCACCTTCATCGTGTTCGAATCGCCGATGCGCTCGAACTCGCGTTCCTGCAGGACACGCAGCAGCTTGGTCTGCAAGGCGACGCTCATCGTTCCGACTTCGTCGAGGAACAGCGTGCCCTTGTGCGCCTGTTCGAGGCGACCCGTGCGGTTGCCCACCGCGCCGGTGAAGGCGCCGCGCACATGCCCGAAGAGTTCGGCTTCGAGCAGGTTCTCGGGAATCGCGCTGCAGTTCAGCGCGACGAATCGCTGCGCGTGCCGCGAGCTGTTGTGATGAATCGCGCGCGCCACCACTTCCTTGCCCGTGCCGGTTTCTCCCGTGATGAGAATCGTGCTGTTGGTCTGCGCCACGGTCTCGAGCGTCGTGATCAGCCGCTTCATCGCCGGGCTCTTGCCGACGATGCCGCCGAGTTGATAGCGGGCATCGAGCTGTGCACGCAGGTAGTCGTTCTCCGATTTCAGGCGTCGCTGTTCGAACGCCTTGTCGAGTGCGAGCGTGAGCTCGTCGATCTGGAACGGCTTGTTCACGAAGTCCGACGCGCCGTGCTTGATCGCCTCTACGGCATCTTTCACTGTGCCGAATCCGGTCACGACAATCGCGACGATATCCGGATAGCGCGCGACGGCCGCATCGATGACTGACGATCCGCTGATGCCCGGGAGACGCAGATCGGTGACGAGCGCGTCGTACGCAAAGTCCGCGAGTTTTGCGATCGCCGCTTCACCGGACTCCACATCGTCCACGCTGTAGCCCCGGCTGTTGAGTTGTTCTGTGACGACGGCGCGGAGCGACGGCTCGTCTTCGACGAGCAGCAGATGGCGAATGGCATCGGTCATCGGATCACCGTGGAGAGAAACACCAGGTACCAGCGACGGCGACGTGTGAATTGTGATGCGGACAGCGAGGCGTGACGCTGTGTCGCTAAATTCGACACATCAGCAAAAGAAGACGCACCTCTACAGCTGTATCGAAATGACTCCGATACGCTTGCTGGAGGCAGATTACCTGTGGAACGAAAGACCATCTCGATCATGAAGGCGTGCGAACTGGTCGGCGTCAGCCGACGCACCATCTACAACTGGCTCTCGTCGGGTAAGATCGAATACGTCCGCACTGCGGGCGGATCAGTTCGAATCTTCGTCGACACGCTGTGGCGCGACCCGCATCATGCGGACCGTCCGGCAACTGACGCGGTGTGGCAGCAGGAACGCAACCAGGCTTAATAGCGCGCGCATCCCGTACGCTGCGCGTGCGGGACGCGACGTGATCGAATCGCCTGAACTCCGCCTCTTGTTCCACCGCCTGAACAACCAGCTGGGCATCGTATTGGCCCATGCTGAACTCCTCGAGTCGAAGGTGACTGACGCCCCGAGCCGCGCGCGAGCCTCCCAAGTGGTGGCGAGCGCGCTGGAGGCGATGGGCACCGTCAAGGACCTGCGCGAGTTCCTCTCCGTCCCCCCACCCAAACCGCAATAACCGCACTTTCAATCCTGTTCGTCCGATCGCATTTTCGACATCCAACCGCCACAATTTTGACGAGGGGGGTCGGAGAAACGTCACCTCGTTGACAATTTCTCGTCCATTTTAGACTATCTTGTCTGCCTCGACAATAAACGTCAACGAGTATCTAACTCGTTACTGTATAACAGGATATAGCAGAATTCTGGCCATCTCTGCACGGATCTGAAACCCAGCCTCTGCAGTTGGTACCGACGTTGCGATATGTCAACCGCAACGGGAAGTGCCATGAACTTCCGAATCCAGGAGAACTGACGCAGATGCCGCCTCAACCGACCACCGCCGCTCAGGACCGCCGTATCGTGGCAGGCCTGCCATTTGTCGAAGCGCTCGCTCGCCGTATGGCCGCCTCGATGCCCAACTCGATTGATATCGGCGACCTCGTCCAGGACGGAGTGCTCGGTCTGATCGATGCCGCACACCGCTTCGATGAAGCGCGCGGTATCAAGTTCGAGACGTTTGCAGAGCGGAGGGTGCGCGGCGCGATGATCGACGCGCTCAGAAAGGATGCGTGGCCGCGCGGCGTGCGTCGTCAGCGTCGTGAGCTGGACGCGGCGCGTGAAGCGCTGCGACGCGAACTGGGCCACGAACCGTCGATGGCTGATCTCGCGGCGCGCGTCGGTTCGGATGAGAAGCGTCTGAGCCGCACGATCGTGCGCATCAACACCATCGAGGCGACATCGCCGCTCGCGAGCGGCGAACATCTCGACGAGGCCAACCTTCCCACGGTGCTCGTGCCGTCCGAGCCCGACTCGCCAGATTCGGCCTACGAAAAATCTGAGACGCGCGCTCGCGTGCGCACCGCGATCTCGGGCCTGCCGCCGCGTGAGCAGAAGGTCATCAGCCTCTACTACTACGCTGAGTCCACGATGAAGGAAATTGGTGCGGAGATTGGCGTGAACGAGTCGCGTGTGTCGCAGCTTCACGCGCGCGCCATCAAGCGTCTGCGCGAGTCGCTCGGCGAACTCGGACCACAGCACGTTACGGCGATGCGTGAGGCGCTGGTGGAGATGGCGTCGGCGCGTCCGCTCATGGCGAAAGCCGGGCTCAAGACTACGAAGACCGGCCGCGGCGTGAAACCCGCGATGCCGCTCGATTACGCGGCGGCTGCCAAGGCGCGTGCAGCGCGCCCGGCCACCATCAAGGTTGCGCTCCGTCCGCGGATGCGCGAAGCGATCGCCGTCGCTCGCTGAATTTCAGGTGCGCGCGACGAGCCTGGCTCGCCGCGCGCGCTCCTCTCTCGCCTGTGTGTCGGTCCACCGATACACTCCGGTGCACTCACCAACACGCATCAACCCAGTCCGGATGGTGATCAGCCCGCCAGCACTTCTCGCGCGGTCCTGACCAGATCGGCCAGCCTGAACGGCTTGGCCAACCAGCGGCACCCAGACTCCTCGAGAAAACGCTCCGCATCGGTTCCCGCAAGATCGCCCGTGACGAACACGACACGCGCGGCAAGCGCCGGCCGCGACGAGGCGAGCAGCTTGTGGAATGTGTGGCCATCCATGCGAGGCATCTTGATGTCACACACAACCAGGTCGAAGTGTCGGCGCTGTACACGCGCCAGTGCCTCTTCGCCGTCCGAGGCCAGTTCTACGCTGTAACCCGCATCAACCAGCGCGGCGCTGACAGCGGCGGCTAGTGCCGCCTCGTCGTCCACCACGAGGATGGATTGTTGCGGGGCTCGCGCGTCAATCAGCGGAGCGCGGGTCCGAGCCGGCGGCGTCGGCGGCAGCCTGAGGCCGGTCACCGGCAGGTCGACGAAGAAAGAGGCGCCCGAGGATGGGCGCGACTCCAGGCGGATGCGCCCGCCATGTTCGTTCACGATCGCGTACGCGACGGTCAGGCCGAGCCCCGTGCCCTTCCCGACTTCCTTCGTCGTGAAGAACGGATCGAAGATCTTGTCCTTCACATCGTCAGGCACACCGGGACCGTCGTCGTTGATCTCCAGAGTGACGCACTCGCGTTCGGGGTCGTGCCAGGTGCGGACGACGAGGACGCCGCGTCCGTGCGCAGAGAGCATCGCCTGCTCGGCGTTGATGATCAGGTTCAGCAGCACCTGCTGCAACTGATGCGCGTCGCCGAACGCATACGGCAACCCTGACGCCAGTGCTTCGATGACGCCGAGATTCGTGACGCGCTGTTCGTAGGCGCGCAGCGCCAGCGTCTCCCGGATGACCTGATTGATGTCGACCATGGCGCGCGTCGTCTGCCGCTTGCGCGCGAAGGTGAGGAGGTTGCGAACGATGCGTGCGGCACGCTCGGATTCGCTCAGGATGATGTCGAGCCCTCGACGGACGGGCGGCTCGAGCGCGAATTTCTGCGTGAGTCGCTCAGCCCACGTCAGGATGGTGGCGAGCGGGTTGTTCAGCTCGTGCGCCACGCCGGACACCGTCTGTCCAAGCGCCGCCATCTTCTCGGCCTGCAGCAGCTGATGGTAGATGTCGCGCGTCTCGTCATCGAGCTTCTTGCGCTCGCTCACATCACGCACGAGCGCTTCGACGCGTAACCCGCCGCTGCCCGGGACAGCGCGCGCGGTGATTTCCACCCACACCGGAGCCTGGTCCACTCGCCTCAGTCGAACGAGGTAGTTGACGACGCTGCCGTCGACGATGAGTCGTTCGAGGAGGTTGGTGCGGGATGGAGCCTCGTGGAATCGCTCCAGATCGAAAGGACGAACCTCCCGGTCAGGCGTCTCGCTGCCGTACCCGAGAATCAGTTTGACGTGCGGATTGGCGACAAGCGTCTCGGTGCCATCGGGACCAATGGTCCCGATGTACACCCCTTCATGGATTGATTGGAACAGCCGCTCGAATGCGGCGGCCCGTTCATCCACGGCGAATCAATGGCTGTGTGCCGCCGGTGGTTTCGGGGTCGGCGTCATCGTTTGTGCGTTGGGAAGGAACTCGCGTTCGATGGCGGCGCGGATGTCGTTCACCGAGGCCCCCGATGCGAGCAGTTGGCGCGAGCGGGTCGCGACGTCGATGCACACGGCGCATTCGACTCCGTGCTCTTCCCATTCGATCACGTCGCCGTTGGCGGCGCGCGAGCGAACGAAGCAGTCGTGATTGCCCTTGTGGCCGCCTTGCTGACAACCACAGAAACACGGCACGTAGCTCGTGACCTCCGGGTGCTCGGCTGCAAACAGGAACGCTGCGGTCACCACATCGGGTGGACGCGGCGGGGCATAGCCGCGGAACGGAATCGGCGGCAGGTTCGCCTGCTTGTGCGGACCGATGGCGGCAACCGCTTTGGTCATCGCCTCGATCTCCGGCGTCGGCGTTGCGCCGGCTACGACGGAGTTGGCAGTGGCAGCCGGCGTCGTCGTTGCGGTGGCTACGGGCGTCGACGCGGCGGCGTCTTTCGACGCGGGCGCCTCGCTGCACGCACCAGACAACAGGCCTCCGGCCAGAAGCATCGCGAGCGTCGTCGCTTTCGTATTCATCCGCGCCATTCTACAGTGTTTGCATTGATGACTACGAGAGCGTCGGTGCGCGCGTACGCCGCCTGGGTCGCGGTCTGTCTGTTGTGGGGCACGACCTATCTCGCGATTCGCGTCGCGCTCGAAACCATTCCGCCGATGCTGGTGGGCGCGATGCGCTGGACCGCGGCCGGCGCGATGCTGCTCGCCGGATTCAGCGCGCTCGGCGAACCGCTGCCAGCCCTCCGCCACTGGCCCATGCTGACCCTGCTCGGCGTGCTGCTCATCGGCTTCGGGAACGGTGGCGTCGTGTGGGCCGAACAGACGCTGCCAAGCGGCCTGACGGCGCTGCTCGTGGCCACCGTACCGTTCTGGATGATCGGCATCGAGTGGGCGAGCGGCGCGCGCGACCGCTTGACGCTGCGTCGCATCGTCGGCCTTCTCGTCGGCTTCCTCGGCATCCTGCTGCTGGTGTGGCCCGAACTGCAGCTTGGAGACGGTCCGACGGTGTCTGTGGCCGTGGCGGCCACCCAACTGGCGTGTCTTGGATGGGCCATTGGATCGACTCTGGCGCGTCGGCGGTCCTCGAGCGAGAACGTGCTCGTCACCGCTGCCGTGCAAATGTTCTGCGGCGGACTGGTGATGCTGGCGCTTGGTCTGCTGCGCGGTGAATGGGCCCACCTTGCCTTCACGGCGCGTTCAGGCGGCGCACTGGCGTACCTGGCGGTGTTCGGCTCGATCGCAGGCTTTTCAGCGTACGCGTACGCGCTGAAGCACCTGCCAGTTGCGACAGTGTCGCTCTACGCGTACGTGAACCCGGTCATTGCCGTCGTGCTCGGCACGATGATGGCCGGCGAGCCGTGGAGTCCGCGCCTGGCTGTTGCCGGCGCTGCGGTGTTGGCGGGCATGGCACTGGTGCGAAAGTAACGCGCCGGAAAACCAGCCCCTCGTTGCGCCGTCTCTGTGGCGGAGGCGCCGCGCGGTCCAGCCGCGCGACGATCAGCCCCGACGCGTCAGCTGGCGCTGGCTTCGGGTTGGGCTGGTGCGAGAGCGAAGGTCATCGAGCCGTGCACGACCGTCTCGCCGTTCACGCGGGCGACACCGCGCAACAGTCCCATGCGGTTGCGCAACCGGATGACGGTCGCTTCGATTTCGACGCAGTCGCCCGGGTAGACCGGCTTGCGGTAGCGAACCTTCTGAATGCCCGCGAACAGCGGCAAACGCTGCCTGTTTTCCGGCTTCGACAGGATGAGAATGGCCCCCACCTGCGCGACCGCTTCGGTCAGGATGGTTGGCGGCATCACCAGGCGTCCGTCGCGGCCCTTACCCAGGTACCGCTCGTTGTACGACACGTTCTTGATGCCGACGATCCGTTTGTCCTCTTCGAACTCGGTGATGCGATCAACGAGCAGGAACGGATACCGGTGCGGCAGGATACGTTCGATGGTGGCGTGGTCGAGCGGAAGCGTCAGGTCCATGCGATCGTGCGATTATACTTTGACCGCAGTGGCCGCCACCCGTGTCTGATTCCACGACCCCACCACTGACGCCGGCGAACCTCCGCGAGATTGTGCTCGCGCTCTTCGAATTGGGCCGCGAGGTGACCTCGGTGCTCGATGTCGACGAGCTCCTGCACAAGATCCCGGTGCTCGTCTCGCGCCTGACCAATTTCAAGGCGTTCGCGGCCTATCTGATCGATGAAAAGGCCGGCGACCTGGTGCTGGCGTATGCCGTGGGCTATCCGGAGTCCGCCCACAACATGCGCCTCAAAATCGGGCACGGACTGGTGGGCGCCGCCGTCCTCGAAGGCAAGCCGATTGTCGTCAACGACGTGTCGCGTGACCCGCGATACGTCGAAGCGGTGCCGGGTTCGCAGTCCGAGCTGGTGGTTCCGCTGCGTCGGAAGGGACGTGTGCTGGGCGCCCTGAACCTGCTCAGCGACCGGGCCGGTCAGTTCACCGAAATCGACGAGGTCATCATGCGCCAGTTCGGGGCGCATGTTGCGGTCGCGATTGAGAACGCGCGGCTCTTCGAGCACGAGCGCCAGTACACCAGCACGCTCGAGACGCTGGCGGAAATCGGACGAGAATTCGCGTCCATCCTCAATCTCGATGAACTGCTGACGCGCATCGCGAATCTCACGCGCCAGGTCATCGACTACCGCACGTTCGGCATCCTGCTGGTCAACGAGGACACCAATGAACTCGAGATGAAGGTGGCGGTCCGCTACGGCGAACAGGCATCGGTGCCGCGCATCAAAATCGGTCTCGGCCTGACCGGCTACGCCGCGCTGCACAAGCAGCCCGTGCTGGTGCCTGACGTGTCGCTGGATCCGCGCTACATCTCGCTCGTCGCGGACGCGCGTTCCGAGCTGGTCATTCCACTGCTGCTCAAAGATCGCTGCATTGGCGTCTTCGACCTTGAGAGTCCGGAACTCGACGCGTTCAAGAAGAGCGATGCGGAAATTCTGACCCTGCTCGCCAGCCAGGCGGCGGTGGCCATCGAGAACGCGCGACTCTACGAGACCATTCGCGCCAACGAACTGCGCCTCGAGAAGGAAATCCGCTTCGCGCAGCGCGTGCAGTCGGCGCTGCTGCCGACCGAGCTGCCGAAACGGATGAAGCAGGTGGATGTCGCCGCGCGCTTCGAGCCGGCGCGGGAACTTGGCGGCGACCTGTACGACTACCTCGCGCCTGAACCCAACACGCTCGTCATTGCCGTGGGAGACGTTTCTGGCAAGGGCGTGCCGGCGGCGCTCTACAGCGCGTTTGCCGGTGAACTGGTGCGTTCGCGCACCTTCAGACGCCGGCATTCCACCGACCGCCTCGGTGCGGCGTCCGTGCTGGCGTCGATGAACACGATCCTGTACGAACGGCAGCTCGAGGAGTACTACTGCACGCTGCTCTACACGATCTTCGACTTCAAGCGGCGCACGCTGACCATCAGCAATGCGGCCGTGCCCTACCCGGTGCGCAAGCGGAGAGGCGAGCCAGCCGGCCACATCGAACTGCCGGGTATGCCGCTCGGCTCGTTCTCCGGCTCCAACTACGATGAGTTGACGCTGGATCTGCAGGCCGGCGACCTCTTCGTGTTCATCACCGACGGTGTGACCGAAGCACAGGACGGGCTCCTGCGCGAATTCGGGTCAGAGCGCTTGCGCGCTGTGGTCGATGAGAACTACGAACGGTCGGCAGCCGACATCGTTGACGCGATCTTCAACGCCGTTCGCGATTTCCGCGGAGATACGCCACCAAACGACGACACAACCGCCGTCGTCGTTCGTATCATGGGCTGATCCGCGGTCAGCGTCTCAGGCGCAGGTCCTGCTCCTGAAGATGCAGGCCGATAGCCTCCCCGCCGACCACACCCAGATCGTCCACGCGTCCACGCACCCGTACTCGCGCGCCGCGCGTCGGCGTCCGCACGCCACGACCCACCACCGTCATCTCTCCGGTACCGTCGTCCACTTTGTAGAGTGAGTACGGCACTAGAGGAAGACTCCACGACGTGGTCACGACACCGTCGATATCGACCGAGCGTTGCTGATAGCGAGCCGGGTTATCGCGCAGGTCAGCAATGTGTGGACTGCGCAGGTACCCTGCACAGCCAACGACGCCGACCGAGGCCAGCAACGCGAGAGCAAGTCGGACCGAGATGCGCAGACCCGTCATGCCGTTCCTTTCTGTGGGAGGCTGACCTCGCATCTGGCAGATGCGAGGTGAAGGAACCGCGTCGAATCGTGAGTGAGAAGAACGGAGCACGGCGATGCCAGCGCCTGCCTGATGTTGTGCGCTCCGGTGACCCGACGCGGTCGCGTAGAGCGATATCAAATCGCGTGCCCGCGGGACGCGGGAGGTCAGCGACGAAAAACGGCGTGAAACGCGCGTGCGGGCGTGGCGGAGTCCACGCGAGGCGTCCTGATCAATAGACGCCGAGGTACCGATCGACCTCCCACGGCGACACGTGGCGAATGTAGTCGTGCCATTCCTCGCGCTTGGCCGCAAGGAAGTGCTCGAACAGATGTTCGCCGAGGGTCTCGCGCACCAGGTCGTCCTTCTCGAGCTCGTCGAGCGCTTCGCTGAGGTTGCCAGGCAGCTCGTCGATGCGCAGGTGCCGCCGCTCGCGATGGCTCATCGTAAAGATGTTCTTCGAGATGGGTGGACCGGGGTCGGTGTCCTTCTCGATGCCGTCAAGGCCCGCCCGCAGCATGACAGCCAGCGCCAGATACGGATTGCACGACGGATCGGGCATGCGGATTTCCATCCGCGTCGCTTCGCCGCGAGCGGCCGGCACGCGCACCAGCGGACTGCGGTTCTTCTCGGACCACGCGATGTTGGTGGGCGCTTCGTATCCCGGCACCAGCCGCTTGTACGAGTTCACCAGCGGGTTGGTGATGGCGCAGAAGCCTTTGGCGTGTCTGAGAATGCCGCCGATGTAGTTCAGGCACGTGCGACTGAGCTGCATGGGCGCGTCGGCATCGAAGAACACGTTCTTCCCGTTCGAGAAGAGCGACATGTGCGTGTGCATGCCCGAACCGTTGATGCCGTAAATCGGCTTGGGCATGAACGTCGCGTGCAGGCCGTTGCGAATCGCGACGTTCTTCACGACGAAGCGGAAGGTGCTGATGTTGTCGGCCGTGGTCAGCGCGTGATCGTAGCGAAGGTCGATCTCGTGCTGGCCGGGCGCCACCTCGTGATGCGCGGCCTCGACATGGAAACCCATGGACTCGAGCGCCAGCACGATCTCGCGCCGCACGTCTTCGCCCTGATCCACCGGGCTCAGATCGAAGTAGCTCGCGGCGTCGTGAGACTCGGTGGTTGGCCGTCCGTTCGGTGCCTGGAACAGGAAGAACTCGGCTTCAGGACCGGCCTTCATCTGCAGTCCGCGCTCGTCGGCCATCGCGATCACGCGTTTCAGCGTGGTGCGCGGGCAGCCGACGAACGGCGTCCCGTCCGGAGAGTAGATGTCGCAGATGAGACGCGCGACCTTTTCGCCGCTCGACCCGGACCAGGGAAACACGCAGAAGGTCGAGAGGTCGGGACGCAGGTACATGTCCGATTCCTCGATGCGGACAAAGCCTTCTATCGAGGAACCGTCGAACATGATCTGGCCGTCGAGTGCTTCCTCGAACTGCCGGTTGGGAATCTCGACGTTCTTGATCGTGCCGAGGATGTCGGTGAACTGCAGCCGGAGAAACTTCACTTTCTCCCGCTCGGCGCGTTCGAGAATCTCCTGTCGGGTCACGGCGGTCGGCGAACTGGCCATCCCGGGATTCTAGAACGAGCCGACGCGTCCGCGTCAGCCGGCGGCGGCGTTCCGTTCGACGTCAGCGACCGTGGTGGTGGCGACGGCCGATGCTGACGCTGCGGCAGAGAGCACCGAGGCGAGCTGCGAGGCGACGATCATCGCAAGCGCACGCGTCTCTTCCGCGCTTTCGTCGCCACGTTCGCGAATCTCCGCGGCCAGAGCGCCAATGCACCCGTCGGTCGACAGCAGCGGCGCGACGACAGCGCCAATGGCGCCACCGGGGCGTGACGCCACGACCTGCACGTCGCCGGTTCGGTACGCCTGGGCCGAGGCATTGTCGGCATGTCGCGGCACGCGGGGGAAGCGAGCCAGCGCGGTGTCACTATATCCATGTGCCAGCACCGCGCGCAGATCGCCGCCTTCGAGGTTTCCAAGCCACACGATGAGACCGCGTGCGCCGATCAGCTCGGCGGACTCCTCGAGAAGCGGACGCAGTTCCTCGGCACTGTTCGCGCGCGCGAAGTCGGTGCACAGCGTCGAGAGGCTGGTCAGGAGTTCGGTCGGCAGCGATGCCGGGAAGGGCGGCTGGGTCCGCGCATCGAGCAGGGCTGCCGCCGCCGCGAGATCGAGGCCGGCCCTCGGGTCAGCCAGCTCCGGCGACAGCTCTTCACCGTCACCGAAGATGCGGTCGGCAAACCCTGGCGGCACGAGGCCAATCAGCACAATCGCCAGGCCCGCCAGCAGCACCGCGCTCATCGACGCGAGGCGCTGCATCCGGTAGCGCTGATCGCCGAAGGCGTCGGCTGACTGCCGTTCGCTGTCAATGGCCGACTCCATGTCTGCCTGGGCGCTCGCAATCGTGTCGTTCACTTCCGAGAAGATGATGTCGGACGCCAGATGCACCTCTCCGGCGCTGACCTGCGTGCGCAACCGCTTGTCGATGGCCGCAACGGCGGCGGTCGCCGTGGACGCATCCTGCAGCGAGGCCTTCGTCGCCGGACTCACCGCCGCAGGCTTGAGCGCCTCGATCGCAGAGGAGATGGTCTTCAGGTACGTGGCAACCTTGTTCATCCACTCGCGCGAGTCCTGACCGGGCGCGACGTACGCCTGCTGGCCAGCCTGCACGTCCTGCAGCGCATCGGCGGCATCGCGCGCGGTCCGCTCGAAGAGCAGGAACGCCGTGTGGCGGCTGTCAACCTGCGACTGTGTGATTGTGGAGTAGAGAGCCGTGCCGCACAGCGCGATCAAAGCAAGTGTGCAGAGCGTGAGTCTTGCCGGTCGTGATCGCATGTTGGACCTTCCGAGCAGGCAGTGCGTGCGACGCGAGGCGGCCACCGTGGCCGACAGCTTCGCGGCGAAGCCCGAGCGTGGTCAGAGTACCACGACCGTACACACGTGTTGATCCCGAATTCATCAGCGTCGCGAGCCAGAAACCGTGGCCTTGCCGATCTTGTCGACGCGTTGACGTGACCGCGACCGACACGCACCTCGCCAGCCGCTTTTCACGGTTTCCCCACGCGAGGTCTCAGACCGTTCGGGTAGCATTGGCGGATGCGTCGAACGATCCTTGCCTGCGTGATTGCCCTGGCCGCTGCGCGTCCGGGCGCGGCCCAGTCCCAGCCCGCCACACCGCGATCGCCAGAGCCGCCGCTTCGGCGCTGGTTCGAGTTCCAGCAGTTCGTGCTGTCGACGCGGTACCGCGTCATCGAGTCGAGTGCGGACGTCGTGACGTCGAACCACATGCAGTACCGCGAGCAGATTCGTGCGCGCTTCAACTTCGACCGCAAGAAGCTGTACACGCTGACCACGGGCTTCTACTCGGGCAGCAACTTCATCGGCTCCTGGGACAACCTCGGACCCGGCACTGGCGACTTCGACGGTCACGATCACAACATGCGGCAGCTGTTCCTCTCGGCGACGCCCGTCACCGGCATCGAAGGACAGTTCGGCGGCATCTACGTGAATCGCGGCGAGACGACCGAGTTCACCTCCTACGACGATGACGGGTACCTGGTGGGCGGGCGCGTCAGCATCCGTCGGCCACGCTCGCTTCATCTCGACGAGTTGAGCGTCACTGAGGGCACGCTGGGGTCCACCAACACACCGAACCTGTGGACGCGGCGTCACGATATCCAGCACGCCAATTACACGCAGGTGCTCGGCGCGAAGCGCCTGTCGCAGACAGTATCGACGTCCGTGGACTACACGCGCGTCGCCGGCGTGCACACGCTGCGCGGCGGACTGGCGCTGCGGTTCAAGCCGCGCGCCCCGATCTCTGCGCTGCGCTACGAGCAGTACGCGCGGGTGTCAGGCTCGAAGGCGGCGGGCTTTGCCGTGCTGGCCGATCGCAATCTGCCGCGCTCGATTCGCATCCAGGGCGGATACGCGACGATCGACGAAAAATACGGCGGTCTCAACGCAGACCGCGTGCAGCGCGGACGCCGGTTCCTTGCCCTGGCCACGATTCCACTGGTTGGGCCATTGAGCGCGTCCATCTACGCCACCCACGCGCTGCATTCGCCGTATACCGTCTCGAACAAGACACGGTTCGACGCCGTGCTCGCCTGGGACGTCATGGCGTCGCTGCGCAAGACCCGCAAGTTCTAGCGTTACCAGCGCATCACGCCGACGACGTTCGAGTAGTCGTCGGTCCAGACCGGGCCCTTGGTGTCGTCGAGGGACACCCACTTGCCGTTGGCCATCATCGTGTCGAGATCGCGTCGGCTGCGGCCAACGAGCACCCATCGCGACGCCGACATCTCCGACCTGATCGCCAGTTCTTCGTTCGACGGCGCGTGGAACTGCGTGATCGCCTGGTAGCCAAGACTCCGCGCCACCGCGGCAACCACAGGCCCCAGTTCGAGGAATCGGTTCGAGACATGCACCAGCAGGAGTCCATCGGGACTCAATCGCTTGAAGTACATCTCGAAAGCCTCGCGCGTCATGAGATGTACCGGAATCGAATCCGAACTGAACGCGTCGAGAACCAGCAGGTCGAACGATGCGTCGGGCAGCCGCGCCAACTGGAGGCGTGCATCGCCAATGACGACCTTTGCGTTCGGCGCACAGTCACGCAGATAGCTGAAGTTTTCTCGTGCGAGCTTCTCCACCACGGGATTGATATCGAAGAACGTCCAGTCCTGTCCCGGCCGTGCATACGCCGCGAGCGTTGCCGTGCCAAGCCCGACGACCCCAGCGCTGCGGGGGCGGCCTTGTTCCCGTAACGCCCCAAACAGCTGACCGATTGGACCGAGCTTCGAGTAGTAGGAGATGGGTTCGCACTTGAGTGCGGGATCCACCGACTGAGCACCGTGATTGGTCGTGCCGCTGAGCAGCACACGTTCTCTACCAGTCGAGAGGACTCGGTGCACGCCGAAAAAACTTCGCTCGAGATGGATAGGTACGCGGTTGTCGAACCGGACGAAGGTCCCGGCCACGACGATGGTTGCCAGGGCGATGCCCATCCGCAACGGCGCCGCGCGCAGGAAGAACGCCACCAGGCACGCGGGCCCGAAGATCACGGCATAGCGCGTGGCGGTATCAGTTGGGATATGGCTGCTGAAGGCCTGAACGCCCCAGACGCTGACGATGACCATCAGCAGCGGCACGGCCGTCACGAGCAGCCCCAACGCCTGCCGAAATGTGGACCGCTTCGTCCGGGCTGCCACCTCCAGGCTGGGCAGCATGAGACAGCCGGACAAGGCAGCCAGCGGGTATTCGTACGGATTGACGAAGATGAACGGCGCCGCCAGCGCGTTGAACACGCCTCCGAACGCGCCTCCCGCCGACAGCCACAGATAGAACTCCGTCAACGACTCGGCCGGTGGCCGGCTGGCAGCCAGTTCGGTATGGCAGGCCAGTGCGATCACGAAGAACGAAACCAGATGCATCGCGATGATTGCAAATGGAAAGATCGGAGGGGCAAGGACCAATGCCACGACCATGACGAGCGCGAGCGGAAACAGCTCGAGAAGAATCGTGCGGCTGACGAGGGGCCGATCCGCGAACGCCAGCACGAAGGTGAGCAGGTACAGCGCGAGCGGGGCGATCCAGAGAAGCGGCACTGATGCGACGTCGGTGGAGATGAACGTTGTCACGCTCATCATCAGCGTTGCGGGAACGGCAGCCAGGCCGAGCCACCGGAGGCGAGCCGCCCAGCGATCCTCGGTCCAATCTTCGTCGTCCGGTTCCGCCACACGCGCGCGGCGCGAGGCTTTTGCGGCAGGCTGCGGTGCAACTTCGACCGGTGTTACCGTGCCGCCCTGTCGCCACACGATGAAGCCACATGCCGCCATCGCCAGCGCGTATACGCCGAATCCGATCGCCCACGCCACACTCTGCGTGTGCACCCGCAGCAGCGGCTCGACTGCCAGCGGATAACCAAACAACGCCACGAAGCTGCCGATGTTGCTGGAAGAGAAGAGCGAATATGCGCGTCCGGCATTCTCGCGGTCGAGAATCGAGTACCACCGCTGCAGCAGCGGTCCCGTCGTCGCCAGCGCCACGAAAGGCAGACCGATCGAGATGATCAGAATCCAGAGCACCCAGCCAATCGGATTCGCTGACGCAGGAGGTGCGCCACCCTTGACCGCAATGGGCAGTGCGAGCCCGGCCATCGCGATCAAGGCCAGTTGCAGTGGCACCTGCCACGTCACTGGACGTCGGGAGATGCTGTGCGCGTACATGTATCCGACGAGGAGCGCGCACTGATAGAAAACCAGACACGTGTTCCAGACTGCGGGCGCTCCGCCGAGCAACGGCAGCACCATGCGCGCGAACATCGGCTCGACGAGAAACAACAGAAACGCGCCGAGAAAAGCCGTGAATGAGTAGAGAAGCCGCACCGGCTGACGACGGTAGCACAGTCTCGCGCACCTGAAACGGCTGCGGTGGCGAGTGCTGTCGGGTATACGTTCGTACGACGATGCCGATCGCAAACCTGCGTGCTATCCTCCGGCGTCGAGCCATACCGTTTGACCCAGGAGGGGTGTATGAATGCAGTGACCAGGGGACTTCTCGTCGGAATGCTCGCGATCGCGCCCCTTGCCGCGCAGGCGCAGCAAGGGGGCCGAGGCGCGCAGTCGCCGGGACCGTCCGTGACCGTGAACGGTCAGACCTGGACGCAGCAGTCGCTGTTCCAGCGCAACATCGGCGGTCCGGACGACATGACCACGGCGTTTCCGCCGCACAAGGTCATTGGCAACATCTACTACGTGGGCACCAAGAGCCTCGCCGTCTACCTGATCGTCACGCCAGCCGGCAACATCCTGGTGAACAGCACCTACGAACGCAACGTGCCGATCATTCAGAAGTCGATCGAAGCACTCGGTTTCAAGCTGTCCGATACCAAGATTCTGCTTGGCAGTCACGCGCACGGCGACCATCAGGAAGCCGACGCCATGATCAAGCAGATGACCGGCGCGCAGGTCGTCGCCATGGCGGAGGACGTTCCGGCGCTCGAAGCCATGAAGCCGGGCGGCAAGCCGCATCCAATTGATCGCGTGATTCACGACGGCGACACCGTGACGCTTGGCAACACCACGCTCACCGCGCATCTCACGCCCGGGCACTCCCGCGGATGCACCACGTGGACGCTGCAGGCGCGCGACGGCAACCGTGCCTACGAGGTCGCGATCATCGGCAGTCTGGGCACCAACCCCGGATTCAAACTGGTCAACAACGCCGATATTCCGAACCAGGCCGACGAGTACGAACGTGCCTTCAAGGTGTCGCGCTCGCTGAAGGTGGATGTGCCGCTTGGTTCGCATCCGAGCATGTACAACCTCGAGCAGAAGTTCCCGAAGATCGGCAAGGGTCCCAATCCCTTCATCGATCCGGCGGGCTACAAGGCGGAAGTCGATCTGGCCGAGGCCATGTTCCGTGCGGTGCTCGCCGAACAGCGCAAGGCGGCGGGACTGAACTGAGCGCCGTGAACGATGACGGCGCGCGATTCTAGGTGACGCGCGTCGGCGTGCCGAGATGTTCGAAGCAGTACCGCTGTGGGTCGGACCAACATGAGGCCGACCGCAGGATGAACGCATACAAGGAGCGTTGACGTTGGGGAAGGCATTGCAGTCGAGTGGACGCACCATCCGGGCCCGCGCGTGGACGACGCGCGTGCGTCCTGTGGTGGCTGGCGTGGTGGTCGCCGGGTTGTGTATCGCGTTGCCGCGCGCACAGTCCCAATCGTGGGACGAACGCTATCGTGCGCTGCCCGATGCGGCCGCTATCGGCGAGTACATGAAGCGCCTGAGCGCCAGGCCCCACCACGTCGGGTCTGCCTACAGCAAGGACAACGCCGAGTGGATGCTCGCGCGGTTCAAGGAGTGGGGATGGAACGCGCGCATCGAACAGTTCGATGTGCTGTTCCCGACGCCGAAAGAGCGCCTGCTCGAGATGACGGCACCGACGCGCTACAAGGCGACGCTCGAAGAGCCGGTGGTCAGTGTTGATCCGACGTCTGGCCAGAAGTCAGAGCAGCTGGCCACCTACAACGCGTATTCAATCGACGGCGACGTGACCGCGCCGCTCGTCTACGTCAACTACGGACGACCCGAAGACTACGACGAGCTCGACGCCGCCGGCGTCTCGGTCAAGGGCGCCATCGTCATTGCGCGCTACGGCGGCTCGTTCCGCGGCACCAAGCCGAAGATCGCCGCTGAGCACGGTGCGGTCGGATGTCTCATCTACTCCGATCCGCGCGACGATGGGTACTTCGTGAACGACGTGTTCCCCGATGGTCCGATGCGGAACAAGGACGGTGTGCAGCGCGGCAGTGTGCTCGACCTGCCCCAGTACTCCGGTGATCCGCTGACGCCGGGCAAGGCAGCGGTTCCCGGAGTGGAGCGACGGGCGCTCAAAGACGCAGAGACGCTCACGAAGATCCCGACGTTGCCCATCTCGTACGCCGACGCGCAGCCACTGCTCGCGGCCATGCGTGGTCCGGTTGCTCCAACAGCCTGGCGAGGCGCGCTGCCCGTCACCTATCGACTGGGTCCTGGCACGACGCAGGTGCATCTCAAGGTGTCCTTCAACTGGGACACCAAGCCGATGTACGACGTCGTGGCAATGATCGAAGGCAGCCAGTTTCCAGACGAGTGGATCGTGCGCGGCAACCACCACGATGCGTGGGTGAACGGTGCATCCGACCCAATCAGTGGCATGGCGCCCGAGCTCGAAGAGGCGCGGGCGCTCGGCGCGCTCGTGAAGCAGGGATGGAAGCCGAAGCGAACGCTCGTGTACGCGGCGTGGGACGGCGAGGAGCCGGGTCTGCTCGGGTCGACCGAGTGGATGGAAGCGCACGAGGCGGAGCTGCGGCAGAAAGCCGTGCTCTACATCAACAGCGACGGCAACAGCCGCGGCTTCCTCGAAGCCAGTGGCTCACACACGCTCGAACATCTGGTCAATGAGGTCGCCCGGTCCGTTCAGGACCCGGAGACCAAGGGCACCGTGTGGAAGCGCTGGCAGGCACGGCAGGTGTCCACGGGATCGGCGGAGCGGCGGACCGAAGCGCGGTCGCGCGCTGACCTGCGGATTGGCGCGCTTGGCTCAGGCTCGGACTACACGCCGTTCCTGCAGCATCACGGCACGGCGTCGTTGAACCTGTCGTTCGGTGGATTCGACGAAGACGGGATTTATCACTCCGTCTACGACGACTTCTATCACTTCTCGAAGTTCTCGGATCCAGGCTTCCTGTACGGCCGGGCCCTCGCGCAGTTTGCGGGAAGTCTCGTCGTCCGCATCGCCGATGCCGACGTGCTGCCGTTCGACTTCACTGGTCTTGCGGACACGACGCAGACCTATGTCCGCGAACTGCAGACGCTGCTCCGGCAGCGTCAGGATGATGTGCGCGAGCGTAACCGCGAAATCAACGACGGTACGCTCGCTGCCGCCGCCGACCCCAAGCTGCATCGTCCGATTCCAGCGGTGGAAGACGTTCCGCCCGCCCTCAACTTCGCGCCGCTCGAGAATGCGGCAAGCGCGCTGACGCGTGCCGCCGACCGCTACAAGGCGGCTGCGGCGAAGGCGGGAACCGACGCCACCGTCCTGCGCCAGGTCAATGCGCGGCTGATTCAGGCCGAGCGGCAGTTCATCGACGAAAGCGGACTCCCTCGTCGACCGTGGTACCGCCACCTTCTGTATGCGCCTGGCTTCTACACCGGATACGGCGTGAAGACGATGCCGGGCGTGCGCGAGGGCATCGAGCAGAAGCGCTGGGCCGAGGCCGAGAAAGAGGTGCTGCGCATCGCCGCAGCTCTCGATCGTGAGAGTGCACTCGTCAACGGCGCCGCTGCCGACCTCGAAAAGGCTGTGAAGTAGATCAGGCCGGTTCGACGTGCCCGAGGAGACATCGATGGACGTTGGCGATCTGCTCGGACAGCAACTGAAGGCGACCTTCGACGAGGACGACTGGTTCGTCGCTATTCGATCGGCGATTCGCGGCGTGACCGCCGACCAGGCCGCCTGGAAGCGTGACGGTATCGATCACTCGATCCTCGAAACCGTCACGCATCTGAATTTCTACAACGAACGGCATCTGCGCAGGCTGCGGGGTGAGGAGGTTGAAGAGGGGCCAGAGCGGATTGCCGAGACCTTCTTCTCAGGCGGCTCGAGCCTCGAGACAGCGTGGCGCAGAGAGAAGGCGCGCTTCGCGCGCGTGATGACGGGCTGGATAGAGCTGGTGCCGGAGGCGCGCGGGTCGAGCGGCGACAAATCGCGGCGTGGCCGTGGCGGGAAAGGCAACCGCGAACAGGCGCCGTGGGTGCCGGTGCTGACGCACCTGACACTCCACAACGCCTATCACTGCGGTCAGATTGTCATGATCCGCAAGCTGCAGGGCAGCTGGAACCCTGCGCGAGGAATCAGGTAACGCGCTCGCGACGTCGCGCCAGCGTCAGTTGGCGGTGCCGACCGGCGTCGGCCAGCCCTTGTCGAGCGGCTTGGACGCATCGGCCGTAATCGACAGGTCCGCGCAGTGGTGGTACGAGTAGCCACCCGGCTGGTTGTAGCCGTGTTCGGCCATGAACTGAATCACCTGCAGCGTGCACTTGGAGCAGTTGATGTTCGGCAACTGCACGTCGGCCTCATAGGTCTGCGGTGATGCCGGCCGTGTGTAGTGCTGGAACAGACCGTCGGCAATGACGGGCAGCTGCGGCGGACTCTGGATGCTGGCCCACACCGACTGTGGACCGCGTTCGGTCATGCGCTCGACAGTGATGGGATCGGTCGGGAGCTCGGCGCGTGAGTTCACGGCCAGCGCGACGCGGTAGTGACCCGGGTGGTAGATCGTCTCGAGGACCTTCAGGTGCAGCTTCGAGCCGCCAGTGACCTTGGTCACCGCATCGCTCGGCTTGGCCTCGGGAACCGCCCCGCACGGCGCCGCCTTCTGCGGATCGCCCCGTTCACTTTCAACGATCCACGACGCGGGTTCGAGCAGCTTGAAATGGGCCTGAAGGCCCGCCGGCACCGCGGCAGCCATCGCGATGGTAAGCGCCACCGGTATCTGAATCGACTTCATCGGCAATCCTCTGCTGAATCTGGTTCACAACGGCACGGAGCACGTCAGCCCGCGCCGACAGGATATCAACACTGAAACCTGCTAAGACGCCGGGCGATGGTCCTGCGTTCCTGACCAGCTCGAGACGGCTCCGCATTCTCGCCTGCCGCAGTCGTGTACGCGCCACCCACGGTTCCGCGGAATGGAGTAGGCTCAACCCAGGTCTTACCGTAAGAGAGGGCATCATGACCGCTCGATTCCTGTGCGCGCTGTTGATCGCAAGCAGCAGTCTCTCGATGTCTGCGCAACAACCCTCGACCCAGACCGACAAGAAACCCGCGGCACCCCGCACGGTGACCCTCACCGGCTGTGTGGAAAAGGGCCAGACGCCAAATTCGTACACCGTTCAGGACGATGTGAACGGCAAGTACACCGTGAGCGGGAACAGCATCAACAAGTACCTCGGCAAGCGAGTGGAAGTGGCAGGTGTGCCTGGCTCGACCCGACTCAGGGTCAAGGGCGGATTGTGGCCGACGCCGAATGTCGCGGGTCAAGCCGGCGCGATCGATCCTGCCAAGGCGGCCATCGCCGCGCAGCCCGGAGGCGGAGCCACAGGTACTGGCGACGTCGACCTGCCGACGCTGAAGGTGAAGTCGGTGCGGACGCTGGACGGCGGCTGCAAGTAGCGTCGCACGCTGAGGTCTGGGTCCGCAGACCCGCCGCAGGAGAGGGTCAGTTACCATTTCCCTCATGACGAATCCTCGAATCCTGGTGCTCGGTGCCGGCGGCAGATC